>Ga0172378_10000128_pt1 | contig 57967 bp, 67 predicted proteins | sample GrowelOW332metaG_FD_119755 | JGI IMG/M metagenome (GOLD analysis project Ga0172378, IMG submission 119755) | Groundwater microbial communities from an aquifer near a municipal landfill in Southern Ontario, Canada - Pumphouse #3_1 metaG | ecosystem: Environmental > Aquatic > Deep subsurface >... | reverse complement strand
CCAATTTCGTCAAATATTCCCTTACGCAGGCGATGGTTCCAATCGGTACTGATTTATTGTTGTTCGGCTCTAGGACAAATGTCCTGAGCCGAAAATGTTTTTGCGTCACAACTGAACTGATTCACTCAGGGCATTTCTATCTTACGTCCAGTATTCAGTATCGATACCTATTTTACATCAGGTCCTGTCGAGCTCAGGTACAAAATGACGTTTATCATATATTAGAACAATCATTAATGTGCGTTCTAAAAGCGATTAAGGGCTGATTAAAATGGCAGATATCGAGTACAACGACACATATGTGATATGCGGGACAGATAAGGGAGTAAGATTCCTGACCAATCCCGTCAGCATTACAATAATGGATCTATTGGACAGTTCAAAATTGACTGTTTCGGAGATCGCCGATAAGCTCGGCCTGTCAAAGTCCTCGATACAGTCGAATATGATGAAACTCTAGAGACTGTCGCTCATATCATCTTACAACGATGAGGTGGACAGGCGCAGGGTCATTTATTACAAATCATGCATAGTTATTGCCAGATCTGTGGAGATCGACAGCAACGCAGAGAAGATGGGGATGAAGATCATAAGGGACATCATCAAAGACCCCAAGATGGTAGGTTCAACACTATGCCTGATCGGTTATGTGCCTCTCAGTATGGGTCTGAACATGAATCCTTTGATCGAAAGATTCGGAATGCTTGCTGCACAGGCAATGCTGGACAAACACGCAAAGACGTCCGCCGACGATATCTACGCTTTGATCGAAGAGATCGTCAGGTCCTATTCGCCGATCCCTACGGAACTGGTCATCGACGATGATTCCATTGTCATCATGCAGAAGACCGAAGACCATATCAAGCCCGAAGCACAGGTATTCAATATCATGCTGATCGGAGCCATCAGGATGCTGGTATATCCCATTCTCAATGCGAGACATTACGTTTCCGAGGGATGGGAAGAAGACGGCCGTTCCTGCATACGTCTCAATAAGATCCCCGGATATACGGAAGGAATGATCCCTATCTTATCACGCTCCGCCGGCAGGGATGATTGGGAGTATTCGGTGTATCTGGTCAACGGAAGATCGATACTTTTCGGCAACCATACCCAAATTCAGATATTGGAAGCTCTGAACAAAAAGATGCTGTCATTGAAGCAGCTTTCCAATGTTCTCGATATTCCTGCGGTCACGGTCCATGTCAATCTCGCCAAGCTGCTTGAGATCGGCGCCATACAGGCCAATGATGAGCGCGGCACCAAGTATATGCGTTACAGATTGGTGTCGGTGCCTTTGCTGACCCCCTGCAAGAAGACTCCCGAGATCGGTAGGAACATCGAGAAGCTGATGAAGGAGAATGCGGTCAATCCCGAGGATTATTCGAAGAACATCTTCAAGTACATCAATTATGCATTCAGAATGACGGGTGTCGATTCCGGCGGGCTCCTTTACAAGGCGGGCAGAGACTTCGCCAAGGCCCTTGTCGACAGCAACAAAGGCATCGAACCCCAGGACTTCATAGGTCTGGCCACCGATGTCAGTCCGGACCATCACTTCAATGTGGATGTGGTCTCATACATACCGTTGAGACTTGCGCTGTCCGGTGAATGTGTCGGCTATGTGGAACCCAAGCATGTGGAAAGTTTCTACACCGGAATGATAGAAGCGGGTCTGGAAGAGCTGCTCGGCATCAATCAATCGGTAACCTTCGTGGAAAAGAAGTAAGGGGTTTAAACGGAGTTCAGAGGTTCTTTATGACATCCTTTACGTGAGCCACAAAGATCTTTTCGAACTCCGGATATTCTCCCAGTCCCTTTACGATGCAGAACGGAGTGTATCCGTGTTTTGCCATAACCGATCTGAGCGAATCCTCGTCGTCTCCGGCCATGTCGTTGTTCGCATGGTCTCCCGCGACGAGCATGAACGGTGACAGAATAACGTTCTTGTAACCGCGGCTGTCCATCAGGAGCAGCGTATCTTCGAACGATGGGAATCCTTCTACAGTTGTCATGAAGATATTCGGGAAGCCCATCAGAAGCAATTTCATCTGCAGTTCGCAATAGGCGGAATTGGCATAATGTCCGGTTCCGTGACCCATAAGGACGATGGCGGTCTTTTCCTGTGACATTTTTTCCGCTTCTTTGACGATCGTCTTTTCGATGGCCTTGACCGCGATCTCGTAGTCCTTTTCTGTTGAAAGCAAAGGCCTTCCCATGACGATCTTATCGAAATTGTCGGTGTATGTATAGACAACATGCATAATGTCCTCGTGTTCCTGGCCGTTCATGATATGTGTAGGCTGGACCACCACTGTCTTGAATCCGTCTGCAATAAGTCTGCCGAGGGCTTCGTCGACATAGTCTATTATCTCGCCGTCACGCTTCTCAAGCTTCTTGATTATCATCTTGCTGGTGAATGCGCGTCTGACCTCCCAATCAGGGAATTCTTTGGCGATGGCATTCTCGATGGCCCCTATGGTCTTGGCACGGTTCTCGTTGTAACTTGTACCGAAGCTGACAACCAATATTGCTTTTTTTTCCCTTGCCACGTCAATATCGGCAAGATATCGGTGCATCAATAGATAAGGCTAACTAATCTTGTATTGCATTACGGATTTCCTGCCACAGGATCATCGGCAAGTCATGGAATCCTGTAAATACAACATAACTGGATTACTTTTCCATGACTTTCAAGTACATCTCGGTATTTGCGATCGCGATCGTCGCGATGATGATAGCAGTGCCGTTTGCTTCTGCTGAACCCCCATCCCCGCCCGACGGCGGAGGAAGTGGCGGAGGCGACGGCGGGAGCACTTCCACGTCGTACAGTGCGTCTACTCCGTAACAGACGGTTCTGAGGCGACCTATTCGGGAACCAGTTCGCTTTCCTCGACAACATCCGATCAGATCGTCGTACTTTCCAACAACTCATCTATCCTTACCATGTCCGGCATGACCCTGACAAAGACCGGGGACACAACAGACACCGATGATAAGACGGATACGAATGCAGTGGTCCTCGCCGCCGGCGATGTGGTCATCTATCTCAGCGATTCAGACCTGTCATCTGCGGCAGAGGGCGGAAACGGACTCTTCGCCTATGACGGCGGTATCCTGTACCTGTACGGAATAGAATTCTCCAGTACAGAGAATTCATCCAGAGGTGTCTACACCGTAGACGGCGGATACGCCATCATCTATGACATTAATATAAAGACGACCGGAGCACACTGCGCCGCTTTGGCAAACGATACCGGCGGAGGTTACATTCACGCAGCGAACGCAACCCTGTCGACTGCGGGCCAGGGTTCTCCCCTGATCTATTCGACGGGTACTATTGAGGTCGTAAATGCTTCCGGTGAAGGAACCCAGATCGTGGGAATGGAAGGTCTTAACTATGTCAAGATCTCGAACAGCGATCTTTCTTCCACATTATCCACTGCGACCAACGATCCCGTTGCCAATGCTGTCATCCTCTATCAGAGTACTTCCGGAGATTCTTCCGAAGGTACAGCCGACATGCAGGTATGCAACAGTACGCTGAAGGCACCCAATCTGTCCACCGGATCGTTCTTCTACATCACCAACACCGATGCAACGATCACCCTCGAGAAGACGACTGTGACCTTTGACACCGACAAGTGTTATCTGATCTACTCCGCAGGCAACAGTTCATCTGCGGGATGGGGTTCGTCAGGCAGCAACGGAGGAAACACCGAGGTCACCTTCATCGAGGAGACCATAGAAGGCGGACTCTATTGCGATAACATCAGTACCCTGACGCTCTACGTCACAGATAACAGCACGTGGACCGGTTACACGACATACGACTCGGATGCATACACCTCATCGGCCTCCGGTACAGGTATTACTATCGCCCTCGATTCTACTTCCGAGTGGATCGTCAACGGCAACAGTACCGTTCTTAACCTCTATGCCGCAAGCGGCAGCAAGATCGTAGATGAGGCCGGCAACACGGTGACCATCAAGAGCAGCACCAAGACTGTCAGCGGTACCAGCGATTATACCATCCACCGTAACGGGAACGTATTCCGCTACCGATAACACCGGCAATGCAAACGATATCGAGTCCTACATCCTGAGTTCGTATATGAACACCTTTGTCAGCCATTATGACATCGATCTTACCGATGCAGACGATCCTACGAGCGGTGCATCTGCGGATACGGATGACGATGACGAGGATGAAAAGGACGATAACAGCGGTTCCGGAAGTTCCAACACCGTCCTGATCGTTGTTGCGGCGATCGTTGTCCTGGCTGTCGCAGCTGCGGCTGTGTTCTTCGTGAAGAGACGTCCGGGCGCATGATCTTTCGGCAGAGGATAGATCCCTCTGCTTCAAACATCTTAAATTTCCTTTTCTTCAACGATCACAGTTCATATCTCGATGACATCAGTAGTGTTATCAAGAGCGCAAAAAATACATGGGAAACCGGTGTGGACAATAAATCCGTCCATTTTTTCAGAATCTGGATGGAAAGGAATGGTGGACAAGGCGAGATTCGAACTCGCGGCCTCATCGTTGCGAACGATGCGATCTAACCGGGCTGATCTACTTGCCCATATTATTCCGGTTGTTCACGACGATTGCGAAATAGCATATAAACCTTTGTCAGACCAGGTTCGGGAGTCCAAAGTAAATATCTGGAAGTCCATTAGAAGCCTATGAAGATGCCTTCAGAAGTCAAAGAAGTACTGTCGAAGACCAAACCCTATGCATTTGCTACCGCATCCGCATCCGGAATGCCGAATGTGGTCCCTGTGGGAATGCTCATTCCCAAAGACGACGAGACACTCTGGTTGGTCGATAACTATCTTAATAAGACCCTTGCGAACGTGAAAGAGAATCCCCACGCATCCATCTATGTATGGAATCCGGAATGCCCCAACAGCTACCAGATAAAATGTTCTGTTGCAGTCGAGAATTCCGGTAAGGATTACGAAGATGCCGTTGCATTCGCACACTCGAAAAAAGAGACATTCCCTGCGAAGAATCTCCTCAAGCTCAAGGTAGAAGAGATCTATTACGTTACGCCCGGCCCCAATGCCGGAAAGAAGATCTGAAACGTTTTAAGGGGGCTTTGCCCCCGTTTTATTGCGATTCAGTCGTCGTCATCGACGCTGTCGTCTTTGACGTATTGGACTGCCGCACCCATACCGCAGGCGATCGGGATGAACATTACGTACATCCATGCCTGGGCGGAGTTGACCAATGCGAAGAATATGAAGATGAACACTCCGACGATCAGTCCGAGTATTGCTCCCTGGCGGACGCGCATCTTTTTCTCGGGCGACATCACCATGTTCACACCTTTTTCTCAAGTGCGCTCTCGACGGCCTCGACCATCTTGTCGGTGATCTCTCTGGATGCTCCGACGTAGTTGGCGGCATCCATGACATGGATGATCTCGTCCTCTGTCAGATACTTCTTGACGTCGTCCCTTTCCATGAGTGCTTCCCTGAGGTTGATGTTCTTGTCAACGGCGGCCATGGAAGCCTCACGCACCATCTCATGTGCATCCTGTCTTCCGACGCCTTTCTCGGTGAGCTTCATCATGACGGGTTCCGCCATGACAAGTCCCTGGGAGTGCTGGATGTTCTCGAGCATCCTGTCTCTGTGGATCTCCAGTCCGTTCCAGATCCAGTCTGTTTTGTAAAGCATCTGGTCGAGAAGGATGAACACATGCGGGAGGGTGAATCTCTCTGCGGACGAGTTGGAAAGGTCCCTCTCGTGCCAGAGGACCTGGTTCTCGAATGTGGGTGTGACGAATCCTCTGAGGATCCTCGCAAGACCGCAGACATTCTCGGAGTTGATGGGGTTCCTCTTCTGGGCCATTGTTGAGCTTCCGACCTGTTTTGCGGCGTTGAAAGCCTCTTCGACCTCTTTGATCTCGGACCTCTGAAGGTTCCTGACCTCCGTTCCGTATCTTTCGAGCGATGTTGCAATGTTGGCCATAAGACATACAAGTTCTGTGTATCTGTCACGGCCCACGACCTGTGTCGCGGCAGGTTCGTATGTGAGTCCGAGGTCTTTCATGACCTCGATCTGGATCTTATGGAAGTTCTTTCCGAGTGCCGCTCCGGTACCGACGGCTCCGGCCATCTTACCCGCGCATGCCCTGGGCATGATCTCGATGAGTCTCTCCCTGTGTCTGAGCATCTCCGCGATATAACCGGAGACCTTGAATCCGAATGTGATAGGGATGGCGTACTGTGCGTGCGTCCTTCCGATCTCGAGGGTGTCCCTTTCCCTCTTGGCCACCTTTGCGAACGTATACAGGAGTTTGTCCACATCGTCCATGATGATCTCGAGGCCGGCCTTGATCTGCTGAGCGGTGGCCGTATCGACAATATCGTTGGAGGTCGCTCCGAGATGCACGTATTTGCCGGCATCTCCTTTGCACTGCTCGGTCATTGCTTTCACCATGGCCATAAGGTCGTGGTTGGTGTCTTTCTCGATCTCCTTGATCCTCTCGACGCTTACCACGTCGAGACTTGCTACGCGCGAGATCTCATCGGCGTCTTCCTTGGAAATGGTTCCCAGGGAAGCATGTGCCCTGGCCAGTGCGGCCTCTACATTCATCTGATATTGGATACGGGCCTTCTCGGTGAAGATCGATTTGATCTCCTTCCTGCCGTACCTGTAATCGAGGGGACAGATATTGTCGTTCATTTTACGTCGAAGCGTCGGATTGATTGACTCTTTTTATATGTTGTTATGTTTTTTCGTTTCTGAAATTACTTATTTCAGTGCCGACCGCCATTCAAAGTAGAAATCCTTATAAATAGAACGTTTATAGGGTGGATTACAAGTGGGTCATACTTTCGATTATGGCCAAGTCGAACAATTGAGTGATGTTTTATGGAAGAGTTTGTGGAGGAAGCACAGCAGATTGATTCTCAGGAAGAGCAGCAGCAGGCTGTTGAAGAGAAAGAGACAGCCGATGTTCTTGCAGAACAGGAAGCACAGGTAACCGAAGCGCCTGCAGAGGAAGCAGCTCCTGAAGAGGGAGAGGCAGCATCTGCGGAGAATTTGGAAGATATCGAGCAAAAGCGCAGCATTGTCAACAACGATGCAGAGAAGCACAGGCGTCTCAGAGACGAACTGAACGCGCAGACCAAAGAGTGGAAGGCCAAGAGAGATGCCCTCAACGGAAGGGTCCGCGAGCTCGTAGGTGAGGCAGGAAAGTGCAGGGAAGAGCGTGACTCGTTCAACCAGAAGGTCAGAGAGACCAAGGTCGTCAGGGACGAGTGGAACCAGAAGGTATCCGCTCTGAAGGAACAGATCTCGGCGCTCAGGCCTGAGAGGGGACCCGAAGATAAGGGAGAACCCTCAGTCAAGCAGCTTAAGAAGCAGCTTCAGGACCTGGAGTACACCCAGCAGACCAAATCATTGGGAAAGGACAAAGAGAACGAGATCGTCAAACAGATCTCGGTGCTCGCTCATCAGATCGATGAGAAAGAGAAGACCCTCGAAGCAAACGGAGAGGTCAAGGAAGTCATCCAGCAGCTCAGGGACGCAAAGGTCCAGGCCGAGGCCTGCCACCACCAGGTGTCCGAATACGCAGAGCAGGCACAGTCCGCTCACGATAAGATGCTGAAGCTCTACGAAGAGGCAGACGCACTCAGGAAAGAGGCGGATGCAGCACAGGCCAAGTTTGTCGAGTGCAAACAGGCAGCTGACGAAGAGCACAGAAAGCACATCGAGCAGATCAAGTCCGTCCACGAAATGGACAAGGACGTTGCCGGCATCAGGAACAAGAAGTATGCCGTCAAGAAGAAGAGAGTAGATGCCGAGTCCAAGAAAGAGGCAAAGGAGATCTTTGACCGCTTCAAGGCCGGAGAGAAACTCTCTACCGAAGATCTTATGATGCTTCAGAAATCAGGATACCTGTGATCCTGTTTACCCCGTCCGAACGGACGGGGACACCAAACCCCTTATTTTGTTTTGAATTACCATTGATTCCTGCATTTATGCAATATCTTAAATAATCAATTTAGGATATCCTAATCATATGTCAAAGACCACTTTGAAGATCACGGGAATGATGTGCGAAAAATGCATGGGAACAGTATCCGAAGCGCTTTCATCCGTAGACGGTGTTACCAAGGTCGATGTGGACCTGAAAAAAGGTACCGCCGTCGTAGAACATAACGGCGTTCCGGACGAGAAGTTGGTCATGGCCGTTCTAGATTCGGGATTCAAGGCAAAGGTCAAACATGGTCTGTTCTGATGAATGAGAAGACTGTCATCAGGACCGGTGGCATGTCATGTGCCGCATGTTCTGCCAAGATCGAGAAGGCGATCAATAAACTGAACGGTATCATATCCGTCAATGCGAATTTTTCGGAGAATACCGTATACGCCGAGTTCGATCCGGACAGGGTATCACGCGATGATATCACGGAGACCATCAGAAAGGCAGGATACGACGTTCTGGAAGGCGATGATGAGGAGATCGCCGAGAAGGAAAGGAAGGCTAACGCGGTTATGCGGCGCGACCTCTTCGTTGCAATAATATTCACCATACCTCTGATGTTCCTGTCCATGGGTCCGATGTTCGGTCTGGACATCCCTCTTCATGACAATGCGAAGGTATATGCTGCGATCGAATTGATACTGTGCATTCCGGTGATCTATTCCGGAAGAAGATTCTATCTCCGCGGTATCCCGTCGATCGTTCGCGGCAGTCCGACGATGGATTCCCTTATCGCTCTCGGTACTCTGGCCTCTCTGACCTACAGCCTGTACAGCATGTATCTGATATTCACAGGCGACGATTCTGCCCTGGATTCGTTATTCTTCGATTCGGCGGCGATGATAATCGCTTTGATCTCGGTCGGCAAATATCTTGAATCCAGATCCAAGCTTAGGACGGCAGACGCGGTCAGAGGTCTTATGGACCTTGCACCGGACAAAGCTGAGATAGAAAAGGACGGAAAGACCGTCGAGATCGAAGCAAAGGATGTCAAAATAGGAGATATTGCCGTCATAAGGCCGGGACAGAGCATCTCTGTAGACGGTATCGTCATAGAGGGTTCGGGACACGTCAACGAGTCCATGCTCACGGGAGAGAGCATTCCTGCGGTGAAGGAAGAGGGAAGCAGGATATACAGCGGGACCGTGAACAACGACGGTTCGCTCCGCGTAAAGGTCGATAAGGAATTCAACGACACCATGATCTCGCAGATCGTCCGTATGGTAAGGGATGCCCAGGGAACAAAGGCCCCGATCGCCAGAATAGCCGATCGTGTGTCTGCGGTATTCGTTCCTGTCGTGATCCTGATCGCAGCGATTTCTGCTTTACTGTGGTTCATTTCCGGGAAAGGTCTCGAGTTTTCCCTTATAATCCTGGTCTCTGTTCTGGTCATATCATGTCCCTGTTCGTTGGGTCTGGCCACTCCGATGGCCATTACCGTCGGTACAGGCAGGGCCGCGGAGTACGGCATCCTGTTCAGGAATGCTTCGGTGTTGGAAAGGGCAGGGAACATCGATCATGTGATCTTCGATAAGACGGGAACCCTCACCGAAGGGGATCCGGAGGTCAACAGGGTGGATACGCCGATGGACGTTTCTGAATTCCTTTCATATGTCGCATCTGCGGAAAGCAGGTCCGAACACCCTCTAGGAAAGGCCATCACCAAATATGCCGAAAGCAAAGGCGCAGACGTCCGTGTTTGCAGTGATTTCAAGAACATCGTCGGCAAAGGGATCAGATGTTCAGTGGAAGGTAAGGACGTGGCCGTAGGCAGCGTCCCCATGATATCCGAGATCGTGACGGAAGTGCCGAAAGATGACACTGCGGGAATGACCCGTATATGTGCGGCCATTGGCGGCAGCTATTCCGGCTCGATATACATTGCAGACCCGATAAGGTCCACATCCGCCGAAGCGGTAGGCATGCTGAAAAGCATGGGGATCGGTATGACCATGGTCACGGGAGATTCCTCTGCCGCAGCATCAAGGATCGCCTCCGAAGTCGGTATAACGGATGTCGAAAGCGGTGTCCTTCCCGAGGGAAAGATAACCGAGGTCAAGAAGAGACAGGCCGCAGGAAAGGACGTAGCAATGGTAGGGGACGGCATAAATGACTCTCCTGCGCTCATACAGTCAGATATCGGAATGGCGGTCTCTTCCGGAACCGATATCGCCGTAAGCTCCGCAGACGTCATTCTGATGAATGACGATGTACGCAGCGTACCTTATGCTTTGACCATCGGAAAGGCGACATTAAGGAATATAAAACAGAATCTGTTCTTTGCATTCTGTTATAACGCGGTATGTATACCGATCGCAGCCGGCGTTCTCTATCTTTTCGGCATTCCGGAATTCACCCAAATGCCCATGTTGGCTGCATTGGCAATGTCATGTTCGTCGATATCTGTGGTCACCAATTCACTCAGACTGAGGCGTATGGACCCGGAGAAATTATTACGGAATAGTTGAAAACGTGATTTTACACATAGATCAACAGACCGTTTTCCGAGATAAGTATTTATACATACTAACTAATGTCTACAATCAGGGAATATTGGCTAGCTTTGTAGAGTGCATCCCATCCCTTCTGACTGGCTGGTCAACTTCCCGTACTTTTATCCATTATTTTGTGATATTCAGGTCTTTTGCGGTCTGCAGGTCCGTTCGGACATTATCCTGCCGCTGTCCTATAATATAATATAATCAAAAGGGAATTAGAGGTCGATTCGAATGGTCTTAGAAGGATTGGGAAAATCACTCAGAGATGTCTTGGGACGTGTGAACAGTTCATCCGTCATCGACGAGGATCTTATCAAAGATGTTGCAAGGGAGCTTCAGCGCGCCCTGCTCCAGGCAGATGTGAATGTCCAGCTTGTGCTGGAGCTCACGAACAGGATACAGGACCGTGCCCTTCACGAGGAGCCGCCCGCAGGCAGGAGCCCCAAGGACCATGTCAACAAGATCATCTACGAAGAGCTTGTCGGTCTTCTCGATAACGGAGAAGGACTCGAACTCAAGCCTCAGACCATCATGATGGTCGGTCTTTACGGTCAGGGTAAGACCACCTCGACCGGTAAACTGGCCAATTATTTCGTTAAAAAAGGTTTCACTGTCGGTCTCATCGGTGCAGATGTCTACAGGCCGGCGGCACTCGATCAGCTGAAACAGCTGGGAGAGAAGGTCAATGCAGAGGTCTACGGAGAACCCGGAGAGAAGGACGCTGCAAAGATCGTCAAGAACGGATTGTCCAAATTATCCGGAAAGAAGATCATCATCATTGATACTTCCGGACGTCATGCACTCGAGGACGATCTCATCCAGGAGCTGAAGGATATCGCGGCGGTTGCGAAACCCCAGGAAAGGATCCTCGTTCTGGATTCACAGGTCGGTCAGCAGGCCGGACCTCAGGCCGAAGCATTCCATAATGCGGTCGGTGTCACAGGTGTCATCCTCACAAAGATGGACGGTACCGCAAAGGGAGGAGGAGCACTTTCCGCAGTTGCCAAGACCAAGGCAAGGATAGTATTCATCGGAACCGGAGAGCACATCCGCGATCTGGAGCCCTTTGACGCAGACAGATTCATATCCAGACTTCTCGGGATGGGAGATCTTGCATCTCTCGTTCAGATCGCGAAGGAAGAGATCGGAGAGGATGAGGCGCTTGAGAAGGTCGCCAAGAACATGCTTTCCGGCAAGTTCACCCTTACGGATATGTATCAGCAGATGCAGGCTATGACAAAGATGGGAACCCTCCAGAAGGTCATGTCCATGATTCCCGGTATGAGCAAGATGGAGGACAAGATCGATTACGATGCTTCGCAGGCAAAACTGTCCAAGTACAAGGTCATCCTGGATTCCATGACGGTCAACGAGAAGGACGAACCCACTCTTATCAAGGGAAAGCGTATCGACAGGATCGCGGCCGGTGCAGGTGTTACCGGTCATGATGTCCGTGAACTTCTGAAGCAGTATAACCAGAGCAAGAAGATGATGGGCTCCATCGGTAAGGATCGTAAGATGCGTAAGAAGATGATGAAGCAGATGGCCGGAATGGATCCCAACGCACTGCAGGACATGGAGTGATCATTTGCGCTATTTCGTCATAACCGGCCATAAGGCCGTGACGACAGGTGACTTCAAGTTGGATGATATCTGCGGAGGCGCCGGAAGACTGGACATCCTCTGCAGATGTGTGAATTCCTCGTTCTTCCTGAGCCATGATCTCCGCAAGGACGTTCAGGTCTATCTTATCCTCGAAGGCGGAACCGACTCTCCCAAGACCGTAAGGTTCAGCGGGGAGGATATGAGATATCTCAATCCCGACGAGAGAAGTACATCGTCATTGATCAGAAACGCTCTTCTGAAGAAACTGCCGGATAAGGAGGAGTACAGATCCTCGCCCGGAGTCTACATCTCCAGAAGGTCCTTCTCCGACATCATCGAAGAATTATCCGAAAAGGGACATTTTGTCTATCTCAAGGAAGACGGTGTCGACTGTAGGGATTATGAATTCCCCGAGAACCCGATATTCGTCCTCGGAGACAACAGGGACCTCACTGAAGAGGAAGAAGAACTCCTTCTTTCAAAGGGCCCGGACAGGATATGCATAGGCCCTCACAGCCTTCACGCCGATCATTGTATCATAATCGTTCAGAACGAGTTGGACAGACGTCTCGCTAACGATACTTTATAAGAACATGCGCGTATAACGGTTGCATGGCAGGCGTGTTCGCGGATAAGATCCCCCAGCACAGACATTGCGAGGAATGCGGCAAGGCATTCGTCGGAGAAGGAAACTTCTGCAGCGAGGAATGCAAGGAGACCGCAGGGATACAGGCTAAGAAGAAGCTCAAGAAGCTCGGCCTTATCTGGGTCGCATTGATAGTGATCACGATCGCCGTTATAGTTATGTTCGGATTGTGATACGATGATCGCGGCAGTGGCCGGAACATTCAACGTCCTTCACGACGGACACAAGGCCCTGATCTCGAAGGCATTCGAGCTCGGGGATTTCGTTTTTATCGGTGTGACCTCCGACAAGATGGCATCCGAAACCAGATCGGATATCGTTCCCCTGTATCTCAGAAAGAGGGCCCTGTCCGAGTATCTGAATACATTTTCCAAAGGATATTCGATCATGATCATCGAAGATATCTACGGTCCGGAAGAGATGGATGAGGCGGATATACTGGTCGTTTCGGAGGAAACGGTCGGGAATGCCAAGAAGATCAACCTCTCAAGGGCCGAGAGAGGGATCAGACCCATGCAGATCGAAGTGATATCGCTGCTCGGCGCGGAATGCGGAGGGAAGATCAGTTCCACCGACATCATGCGCGGAAGATACGCCAGGAACGGCAGGACCGATGTTCCGGATGTCGTTGTGGGTTCGGGCAATCATGTGAAGGTAGCCGCCGTCCGTACCGTGATGGAGCGCATCTACGGCAGTGTCCGTGTCACAGGCATAGATGTCAAGACCGGAGTGTCCCCGCAGCCTTTCGAAGACGAAACTCGCACGGGAGCGATCAACAGGGCGAGGAATGCGCTCGAAGATCACGATCTCTCGGTCGGTATCGAGGCAGGGGTCTTCGAGAAAGAGGATGGGCTCTACGATTACCAGTACTGTGCGGTCCTCGATAAGGAAGGAAGGATCACCGTCGGAACGGGAATGGGTTTCATGTATCCCGATTCCGTGGCCGAACTTGTCCGCGGAGGCATGACCGTCGGAGATGCCGTCCATAAGGTATACGGCAACACGGACATCGGAAAGAAACAGGGGGCGATCGGCCTTTTGAGCAAAGGGCTCATCGATCGTAAGGCCCTTACCGAGCAATCCGTGACTGCAGCGATGATCCCCCGTATCTGGGAGGAAAGATGATGCCGGCCAGGAAGTTAGAATCAGGTTCTCCGTATCTTTCCGATGAGTCCAAGATGACCGGCAGGGCAGATATGCTGTACATGCCCGAGAATGAATCAGAGGTCATCGGTATTCTGAAGGATTCCGTAAAGAACGGAAGGAAGATAACAGTCTCGTCGATGCGTACCGGCGTATGCGGCGGTGCCGTACCGGAAGGCGGCGACGTCCTCGGCATGGAGATGATGAACAGAGCCGTCGGCATCGGAAAGGATGACCGCGGGTTCTTTATCAGGGTCAGGCCCGCAATGACCGTCAATGAACTCAATGCCCTGATATCCAAGAAGGCCTTCTCGGACCTTGATGAACTGACTCCCGGAGCTGTAGAGGAAGCAATGAAAACTCCTCTTTTCTATCCTGTAGACCCTACCGAATTGAACAGTTCTATCGGCGGGAACATATCCACAAATGCTTCGGGACCGAGAACTTTCAAGTATGGTCCCACCAGGAATTGGGTCAGAAGGATCAGGATCGTCCTTTCGACGGGAAAGGTCCTCGATCTGAAAAGAGGGGATGTTATCGCGAAGGATAATGTCCTGGACCTGGGCGAAGGATACGCCGTCCGTGTCCCATCATACGATTTCAGACTCGGTATCAAGAATGCAACAGGCATAATGGCATCTCCCGACCTCGATGCCGTGGACCTGTTCGTAGGAAGCGAAGGCATCATCGGCGTGATAACGGAAGCCGATGTCTACCTGGCCCCCTGGCATCCTCTGATATCCAATATAATGTTCTTTCCGGATGATGTTTCCTCATACGGATTCGTAAAGGATCTGAGGGATTCGGATGTCGTTCCCGAGTTCCTGGAATATTTTGACGGAGGTTCTCTGAACCTTATCAGGGAATCCAGAATTTCCGATCCCAAATTCACCGGAATGCCGGACATACCCGAGAAAGCAGGTTCTGCGGTCTTCTTCGATCTCCCTTACGACGGTTCCGTCTACGGGAGCTACGATGTCATCGGCAAGATAGCGGAGAAGTACGGCGGTTCACTGGATGACAGTTGGTGCGGTCATGAGCAGAACGACAGACAGAGATTCTTCGCATTCAGGCACTCTGTCCCGCAATCGATATTCGATCATGTTGCCAAGATCAAACAGAAGAACGACGTCAACATCCACAAGATGGGTACGGACATGTCCGTTCCTCTGGACAAATTGGACAGGATGATGGAGATCTACCGTGAGACCCTGAAAAAGTACGATCTCCGGTATGTCATCTTCGGTCACATCGGCAACGGCCATCTTCATGTGGAGATCATGATCAAAAGCATGGACGATGTCGACCGCGCCAAGACCGCTTACCGGGAACTTGCCAGGGCGGCCATGGATCTCGGAGGTTCGCCCAGTGCCGAACACGGTATCGGCAAGCTGAAGAATGAATACATCACGATGATGTACGGCGAGAAAGGTGCAGAAGAGATCAAGGCTGCAAAGGATGTTCTCGATCCGACCTGGACGCTGAATGTCGGAAATATGGTGATAAGATGAAGTTCATCGTTGCTGTCAAACAGGTGCCCGATACTACGAAGATCGAGATCGATGCCAACGGCAGTCTGATACGCACGGGAGTCCCTTCGATATTGGACCCGTATTGCGAGTATTGTCTGGACCTTGTCCGCAGGATCAGAAAGGACGGGGATACCGTGATCGCTGTCGCCATGGGTCCCGACCAGGCCAAAGAAGCTCTTCTCAGATGTCTGGAGATGGGTGCGGATGAGGCATACCTTCTGTCCGACCGCGCATTTGCCGGCGCGGATACCTATGCCACTGCAAGGACCCTTCATATGTTCATAACCAAGGTATGTCCCGATTACGACCTCATATTCTGCGGAGAGCAGGCCGCCGACGGCAATACCGCACAGGTTCCCGGCGAATTGGCCAGAATGATGTGCGTCCAGCAATTCTATTACACCAAAGATATCGTATCTAAGGGCGATCATTTCGAGGTAACTCAGGATTACAGGGATGAGGAGCGCGTCTGTGTCGCACAGCCGCCGTCTCTGATCTCCGTGTCCGAAGGAGATATCAACCGTTATGTTCCCTCGATCTCACAGCATATCAAAGCGAAGGATAAGGAGATACGTGTTCTGAACCGTATCGATCTCGGTCTCGGCATGTATTCCGTAGGCCTGAAAGGTTCCAGGACAAAGATAGTCTCCTCCCGTACACCCGATGTCGGAAGCGAATGCGAGACGATCGACGGTTCAGACCCGTCGAAGGCCGCAGACAGGATAATGGAGGTATTCTGATGGGATGCGAATCATGTTCGGGAGGTTCATGCAGCACAGACGGAGGCAAGGACGGTCTTCCCCCCGGAATGCTTCAGCAATACGATCTCAACCAATCGACTGCCGACGGGGGACTGGTATGGATCGAAACCGTTGTGCAGGGAGACTCGATCAGGATATCGGATGTTTCCGTCCAGCTTCTCGGTAAGCTCAGGAAGATGAGCGATGCCCGTCTGTTCGGAGTGCTTTTCGGAGGTCCGGAGGTCAAGCCGCTGTATGATGAGATATTCTCGTACGGGGTGGACACCCTGTATCACGTAAGGACCAGAGGCCCTTCCGTATACCGTCCGGAGGTCTACGCGGATTGTCTGGCGGACGTTTCCAACAGGGTCAATCCCGCCGTGATCCTCATCGGAGGAACGCTCAGGGGAAGGGAGATCGCTCCCAGACTTGCAGCCTCATTATCTACCGGACTCACCGCCGATTGCACCGAACTGTCCATGGACGGAAGGGACCTGCTGATGACCAGACCCGCATTCGGAGGGAATATAATAGCTACCATCTCGGCCACGTCATTCCCTCAGATGGCCACTGTAAGACCGGATATCTTTCCCATGCCGGAACCGGAGATCGGAAGGAAAGGCACCGTGATCTATCGCGAGCCCGTGTGTTCCGAGCAGAAGGAGATAATATCCTCTGTCATGAAGAAGACATCGGAGATCGATATCTCGAAGGCAAAGGTTCTGATCTCCCTGGGAAACGGCGTCCGCAGGAGTTCTGTTGAAACTGCCGAAAGGATCGCCTCAAAACTCGGAGGTATGGTCTCATGTTCCCGTGCATTGGTCGACAAAGGATGGATGCCGATGAGCAGGCAGGTCGGCCAGTCCGGCCGCAGTGTCTCTCCGGACATCTATATCGCATTCGGAATATCCGGTTCCGTTCAGCATAAGGCAGGCATCAATTCTGCCAAGAAGATCATCGCCGTTAACATCGATCCGGACGCTCCGATAAAGGATGTGTGCGATGAGTTCATCGTAGGAGATGCAGACCTAATCCTGGAAGAGCTGGACAGACGTCTCTCATGATTCTTTGAACAGGGAGATCGCCTTTTGGAGGACGGCATCCGCATGTCCGTCCACCTTGACCTTGGTCCAGGCGGCCTCGACCTTTCCGTCCTTGCCGACGATGAATGTGGATCTGATGACGCCTTCGACCTCTTTGCCGTACATCATCTTCTTCCCCCAGGCTCCGACGGCTTCCGTCAGGGAATGATCCGGATCGCTGAGAAGTTTGATCTTCAGGGCATTATTGTCCTTGAACTTCCTGTGTGTTGCAACCGAATCTCTGCTCACGCCGAAGACGGGTATGTTCCTGAACATGAATTTGGCAAAGGCATCCGTGAACTGAAGGGCCTCTTTGGTACATCCGGATGTTCCGTCCTTGGGGTAGAAATAGATGACGTAGCGGATCCCCTCCAGCATCTTGCTGTCGAGGGTCTCGCCGTCTTCGTCCTGAAGGACGAAATGGGGGAAAGTTTCTCCTACGTCCATCAGAAAAGCTTCCCTTCTTTGGTCGAGATGATCGGAGTGAGGTCGAATTCGACCATCATTACGGGGTGTGTGATCTCGAAGTCGGTGACGACCTTGGGCGATACTTCGCCGAACACACCTGCATGTTTTCCGCCGATGTCCGTGAATGCTCCCCTTCCGCTGATGAATGTGGGGTAGTCGCATGCAGAGAGGGTATACTCCGTGGAGGTCTCTCTGAGAACGGATTCCGCAACGGATTTGATCTCCGTAAAGGAGACTTTGGATGCGGTTGCCAGGGCACAGAGGTGAAGGACCGTCTTGTTGTCCCTGACCACGTAACCGACCTCGAATATCTTCTGAGGGAGGTCGCGGTGTTTGTTGTGCCTGAGTATCCTCATCAGACTGGGCATGAGATATGTCCTGAGGCACGTGTGGTCCTCTGTGATGGGATTTGTGATGTCCACGGTCGTAAGCTCGGGAAGACCGGAAAGCTGGAATTCATCCTTTTGATTGCTGAGCGTCAGTGTTGTGACCTCGGTGTATCCGAGACCGATCACGATATCCTTGATGCTGTCCGAGAATGTGGTGTCGGGACTGAGGTGTCCGAGGGTCTGGTCCAGTTTGTATCTGCCTCCGAAGTTCTCGAATCCGTATCCCGTCGCAACATCTTCGTAGATATCGACATCGTGCATGATGTCGAGCCTTGTGGTGGCGTATCTGACGATTATCCTGTCGTTATCCTCGGGATCGACCTTTGCATCCATTCCCATCTTGCCGAGCGCTTCTATGACACCTTTGTTGCCGATATCGAGTCCGAGGAACTTCTGGCATTCAGAAGATGAGATGGTGCGCGTGATCGGGGTGAGATCGGGCGAGATGCAGTCGTATGATCCGGTCATATGGACAGAGCCGATCTTTCCGCCGCGTTCAGCAAGCGATGTGACGACAATGTCCAATGCTCCCTTCACGGCCTTCCTGTCCATTCCGGTGACGTCGATGAAGAGGTTGTGTGTCTTCGTGGTCACCGTCGTGAGCGAACCGTTGATGATCGGAGGAAACGACAGTACATTCTTCTTGCTGTCGAAGATTATGGGATATTCGTCCAATCCTTTCAGGAGATGGGCGTACCCTATGCCTTTCTCGTGTTTTTCGAGTATTTCCTCAAGGTCCATTTCCTCTGTCTTTGCAAGAGGAACGAATTTGACGTCATGAGGCTTCGCGGTCGTATACGTGAATGGCGGAACGACCTTGTCCAGATCGTGGATGCCGATAGCAAACTTGCTTCTTTTCCTTCCGATCGTTATATGCAGTTTCTCCTGGAGTTCCATTATCGATCTGAGGAAATCATCGTCGATGTTGACGCCGGTGACCACTCCGCAAAGGAAGTACGGCCTGACCTTTTCGATCTTGGGATCGGTCACGACCTGAATATCCGTCTTCTCAACATCGTATTCCTGGAGTCCGGGTCTGATACCGAGGAAGGCCCTCATTCCTCTTCCGAGACCCTCGACGCTGAACAGGTCGGGACGGTCCGGGAAGAATTCCACGGACATTTCGTTCTCATTCCCTTCGGTGTCATGCATATCCGCACCGATCATCGGGATCCTTTCGATAAGGGTCTTCTGAGGTACATCCTCACCTATCAGACCGCAGAGGTCGTCGTATTTGAAATTGATTACCGGCATTGTGTATCAACGTCCAAGTTGTTTGTGAGCCCTTCCGAGCTGTCTCGCCGCCTGAGCGGCCAATGTTGAAAGTTCACCGGCAAGTACCGTCACTGCGACAAGTTCTGCCAGTTTTCTTGCTTTGCCTGAGCCCAGGCAATCTATCATCTTCAGCGCTTCGGACTGGCAGGGAAGCGATGTGCCTCCTCCGACCGTTCCCACTTCGACAGCGGGCATCCTCACACTGATGTAAAGGTCTCCGTCGGCGTCCTCGCAGTTCGTCATGGCCATACTGCCTCCGACGACCTGTGCGGGGTCCTGTCCCGTGGCCAGATAGAATGCGGCGACCATGTTTGCCGCATGTGCATTCGCACCCAGCGTTCCGGAAAGCGAACTTCCGACCAGATTCTTTCTGTAATTGGTATCTACGATGGATGCTGTGGTCGCATGCAGCCTCTTCTCGACCACATCCTTCGGTATCCTGGCCTCTGCCAGTACGGTCTTGCCGCGCCCTCTGATGAGATTTATCGCGGCCGGTTTCTTATCGCTGCACATGTTTCCGGAAACAGATACCATCACTGCCCCGGTGTTCTCCTCTATGACATGGCAGGCGGCCTCGGATGCTATTGTGGCCATGTTCATGCCCATTGCATCTCCGGTATCGAACGAGAATCTGAGATACAGATTCCTGCCGCTTATGAAAGGTTCTATCTCGATGAGTTTTCCGTGCGATGTCGTGGATGATACGGCCTCATCGATCTTTTCGGTGTTGTTCATTATCCACTGGACCGTCTCTTTGGCATGTTTGATGTCCTTCGTACGGAAGACGGGTGCTCTGGTCATCATATCCTTTGTGACGGTTGCATAAGCCCCTCCTCCGTCGTTGATGACCGACATTCCTCTGGAGATCGAAGCGACCAATGCGCCTTCGGTAGTTGCCAGAGGTATGAGGAATTCGCCCTGGGCGTTATCCCCTTTCACCATTATGGGTCCTGCATATCCCAACGGGATCTGGATCGCACCGATCATGTTCTCGATATTCTTGGAAGCCTTTTCCGAACTGAAACAATATTTGGAAACGCTTTCCAGATCGGCTCCTGTGAACTGTTCGGCGGCCTTGCGCCTCTCATCGACATCGGCGTGAGTGTAGCCCCTGTTCTTGAGACCCTTCTGTTCTGCCATACAATCGACATTCCCTCACCCCTATTAAAATATCGTGCGCGTGAGGCGCGGGTCAGCACACATTATTATTGTAGAAGGGTAATCTGCCTCTGATGAAAGGCGTGAGGAGGCAGCGCAGGGAGAACTACATACCTGACAGTATGCGGGACAGCGGTATAGAATGGGATACCGTCGAGAAGCAGGATAGGCTGGACAAGTTCATCACTTCCCATTTCCCTAAATTCTTCGCTCTCTGTGTCATCATCTCGGTTATCCTCATCCTGTTCACCGGAGCGAACAAATTCTCCAGTATCTTATACATGATATGCGGGGGATTCGTGATCGGATTCACCATTCTGGGAGTGTTCTGTTCATTCTTCGGCGGGAGAAAGAAGGTCGACATAGGACTGGATTTCCTTGTATTGATCGTCGTACCCGTGATCATCAGCGGTCTGCTCTATTTCGGAGGTAAGGATTTCTATCCTTCCCTGTTCCTGACCAGTTATTTCGAATTCATGCATTTCAATCTGCAGTTCTTTGATCTGATGCTTTCGATCATGCTCATACTACTTGTCACAAATCTTGTGGCCATAGCGGTCATTTCGGTCATAGTCGGTTATTTCAGAAGTTATCTGTACCGTATCCTCAGATTCATCGAGAAATCCAAGGATACCGATTCGAAGAAGAAGAGATTCACTTACAAGTTCTTCTATATCCCGGACATAATAGACGTCCAGAGTGTCGAATTGGAGCCTGAGGCCGATGACACGACCTTCAACAAATCCCTGTTTGTGAGCGTGTCCATAGCCCTTTTCTCGCTGGGAATGGCTATCTGTTCTTACATGTTCCTCAATCCCGTCCTTCTTCAGACGATCCCTTCGGAAGAGATGCTGGTCATCGCCGTGTTCATATCCATGTTCATCTCGGCTTTGGTAATTCCTTGGAGCATCATGAAATCCGTAGGGGCCTATGTGAATTCCCAAGCCCGTCCGTACTATCTGTGGAAAGGTCTGAAGAGCAGGCTTTATCAGGGATTCTTCGCAGTGGCATTCATCATAATGATCGTGCTGATGTCGGCATATCTGGGAATGGACTTCTCGCGTATCATGTATACGTACATCGGATATGCCATCTTCATGCTGATGATCTCCGTATTCACCTCTTACATCTATGTGAACCACTACTATGTCGGTTTCAAGAACGGTATCATCTCCAGTTTCTACAAGAGCAAGGGCGGTATTGACGACGAAAATAACAAGTAAACATTTTTATTCAATTAATTGCTTATCCAAATGTTATTATGAGTGATATGGGATCTCAGCTGAAGGCATTGTCCGACCCTACGCGTCTTTCTATAGTCGAATTATTGCTGAGATATTCGTTCTGTGCCGGCGCGCTCTCCAGAAGGCTGGACATCTCCGAGGCCGCAGTTTCTCAGCATTTGAAGATACTTCGCGACTGCGGGATCGTCAGTGGCGAAAAGTGCGGGTATTTCATGCAATATGAGGTCAATCGCGATGTTCTTGACAACATTTCCTCATATTTTGCTTCATTATCGGATATCAAGCGTCTCCCCTGCGACCCTACGATGGAGAACTGCGATCTGAAGAAGAGATGCATTTGTCATTACGAGAAGAGATGCAGAGGCTGTGACTGCTGCAATGATTGTAAGAGATGCCATAAGACCGAATCCCTGAGGACTTGATTTTAATTAAATCAATAATTAAATATAACCAAACTCATAGTCTTTTAACCGCTTAAGTGCGGAGGTATTGACATGTGTGAAGAAGTAACTCATATGCCCCTCATCGGGGAGAAAGCACCTGAATTCAAAGCTGTGACTACGCAGGGAGATATCAATTTCCCTGCCGATTACAAGGGAAAATGGGTGATCTTGTTCTCACACCCCGCAGATTTCACCCCCGTGTGTACCACGGAGTTCATGACATTTGCATACAGGGCTCCCGAACTTCAGAAGCTCAACTGTGAGCTCGTAGGGCTGTCCATCGACTCGCTGTACGCCCACATCGCATGGCTCAGAAAGATCCAGGAGCTCGAGTGGAACGGAATGAAGGATGTCGAGGTCAAATTCCCGCTTATAGAGGATATCCGCATGGAAGTTGCCAAGAAATACGGTATGATCCACCCCGGCCAGTCCAATACTCAAGCGGTCAGGGCGATGTTCTTCATCGATCCCCAAGGCACGCTCAGGCTGATCATGTACTATCCTCTGTCCTGCGGAAGGAATTTCGACGAGATGAAGAGGGCACTCATCGCACTTCAGACCGCAGACAAAGAGAACTGCGCAACACCCTGCGGATGGCAGCCCGGCGACGATACCATCATTCCCACGGCAGGATCCTGCGGTACGGCAAAAGAGAGGGTCGAGAGCAAGGATGCCAACAAGTACTGTCTAGACTGGTTCCTCTGTTTCAATAAAAAGAAAAAGAACTGATCTGACCAAGGGGTGCGTCATAAGGGGGGCGCATCCCGCAATACTCTGTGGAACCATCAAATACGTATTTGCTGATGCATCATTATGGCAGATCCGGCGTACGAAGCGATATCCAAGGCAAAGAGGCAGGTCCAAAGCGGCAATGCGAAAGGTGCCGCCAAGACCCTCGAGGATTATCTCGAGACAGATCCCCATAACGTCAAACCCAGATTGGAACTTGCTAACATTGCGTATTACCAGCTCGATGACCGCAAGTACGGGGACCTCCAGATGGAGATCATATTCGAACTCGAACCGGATAACCTGGATGCGCTGAAGGCATCCCTTGCGATCCTGTCCAAGGACAAAAGGGACCGTAAGATCGCCGATGAGAGATATCGGAAGGTCATCGAACTCGAGCCCAGTGCCGAAGTGTACAATTCATATGCGAGGTTCCTCAGAATGCAATTCCTCGACTTTCAGAAGGCCGCAGAATACTACGAGAAGGCGATCGCCGCCTCTCCGAACAGGTACGAGTTCCACCAAAACTACGCCGTTCTGCTTCTCAACGACCTGAAGGATTACGTCAAGGCAAAACACGAACTCGAGGAGGTCCTCCGTCTCAACCCCGGAAGTGCTTCCGCAAAGAAGAACTACGATCTTCTGATGATGAAGAAATTCGATTCCCAGGGAAATCCGAAGAAAGGATTATTCTCCAAAAGATGAGTTGATGCAAACACTTTAACTAATTAGACATTAGATATAGAATCTAAGGTGAACAATATGGAGCTAAAAGGATCAAAAACCGAAGCAAACCTGTTGACCGCATTCGCAGGCGAATGTCAGGCCAGAACAAAATACACCTATTACGCCTCTCAAGCAAAGAAAGAGGGATACGAGCAGATCGCAGATATCTTCCTCGAGACAGCCGAGAACGAAAAAGAGCACGCAAAGCTCTGGTTCAAGGCGCTTCACGACGGAAGCGTACCTAAGACGGCAGAGAACCTCAAAGATGCGGCAGCCGGTGAGAACTACGAGTACACCGACATGTACAAGCACTTCGCAGAGACCGCCAAAGCAGAGGGATTCGCACAGATCGCAGACCTTTTCGAGGCTGTCGGAAATGTCGAGAGGACCCATGAGGCAAGATACCTCGCTCTCCTGAAGAACATCCAGGACGGAACGGTCTTTAAGAAGGACAAGGTCTGCGTATGGAAATGCAGGAACTGCGGATATCTCCACGTCGGAGAGGAAGCACCTGCAGTATGTCCCGTGTGCAAGCACCCGCAGTCATACTTCGAGCTTCAGGCTCAGAACTGGTAAATATCTTTCAGGCCCCGCAAGGGGCCTTTCTAAATGATCTTGAAAAATTTATGGAATGGACCGGTCTCCCGGTCCGGTTTGTTCAATTCGTAAATGCTTCCTTATTCTTGGTAATAAGGTATACGACGATGAATCCGAAGATACCGAATATGCAGATAAGTCCGAGTACCGAGGACAGAATACATGTCCACAATGCAACGGGATAATATCTTTTCACTCCCGTGAACACGGCAGTTAAGGCTGCGAGTATTCCGCTGGCCATCATCACATATCCTGTACTGGAAATGATGTTTCTGATGTCCTGTTCGGTAAGGATCTCCATGAGCATATCCCAAGTGGAAGTGTCTGATTTCAGGACTTCGATAACATAGTCGAGGGAGATCACTGCCGATATTCCTTCGTAGATCGACACTATTGCCCACAGGGCACATAGGATAACGATGGCTATAATGGCATTTTTGGAATTCTCCGCCACCATCTGCTTCCGGCCGTCCTCATATGCTGCTGTTCCTTCCGAAGGTCCGCCTATTTTGTGTCTGCATTTGGGACAGAAGACATCGCTTTCGGATATTTCGGCACCGCATTGGGTGCAGAATTTCATATTATCCATGATTCGAGATTGTATTTCTCTATTATAACCTTGTTTTGCACTTTTTCCGCGGAGGGTTAATATACTGCGATGTATTGGTACCATTCACGGATATCAGTGACCGAACATGTGTCGGCCATTGCCGTGGCGGGTTTTTCACCTGCACGCCGTACGGGGGCTCTGGCCGAACGTGCGGATTAGGCATTATCAATTATTGCTTTTAGCAATGCTTATATATGAAATCAGCCTACGCTCGTCCGTTATTATTCATAATGAACGTTTTGAACGTTCGGACGGAATAATTCAAGAGGAATTACAATGGTAACAGTCTATGATGTTCCTGCTGAGCAGCTTATCCTCAAGACGGCTCAGAAACTCAAAGAGAACGACAAGATCGTCCCTCCTGAGTGGGCTGAGTTCGCAAGGACCGGCAGGCACACTGAGAAAGCACCTGTCCAGGAAGATTGGTGGTACAACAGGGCCGCCTCCATCCTGAGAAAGCTCTACGTAAAAGGTCCCATGGGATCCAGCAAGCTCGCCGCAGAATACGGTGGATTCGCTGACAAAGGATCAATGCCTAACAGGGCAGTAAAAGGAAGCCGCAATATCGCCAGAAAGTGCATGATGCAGCTTGAATCCGCAGGATACCTCGTATCCAAGGACAAGCAAGGCCGTGCTATCAGCCCCGCAGGTCAGTCACTCCTTGACAACACTGCAAAAGAGGTTTTTGACGAGATGAATAAGAACTGAAGGTGAACTAGCATGGAAGACCCTGAATTGGAAGCACTTAGACAGAAAAGAATGGCGGAATACCAACAGCAGCAGCAAAACCAGGCCGCTCAGGAAGATAAGGCCAAGCAGTTTGAGATGCAGAAACAGTCCGTACTCAGGCAGATACTCACACCCGAAGCAAGGGACAGACTTGCGAATATCAAACTCGCAAACCCCGAACAGGCCAATTCCGTCGAGATGCAGCTTATACAGCTTGCACAGAGCGGCAGGCTCCAGGGAGTTATCACCGACGCCATGCTCAGAGAGATCCTTCAGCAGATCATGCCTCGCAAGAGGGAGATCACTATAGAGAGGAGATAAACATGTCAACCACTAAACCAGCAGCAATGAAAGGCAGGCTGAACAAGAAGATCAAACAGAACCGCCGTGTTCCTGCATGGGTCATGCTCAGAACCAACAGGCAGTTCCTTCGCCACCCTAAGAGAAGATCGTGGCGCATGGGCAAACTTAAGGAGTAAGGAGGGAAACATATGGCTGATGAAATTGAAAGGATCATGGTCGTTCCCCTGAGGAAGACAAAACAGGCCCCCCGCACCAAGAGGGCAGCTCGCGCTGTCAAAGAGGTCAGGGAATACGTAATGAGGCACATGAAAGCGGAAGAGGAGAACGTCTGGATCGACGCATCACTGAATGAGAAGATCTGGGAAAACGGTATCCGCAACCCTCCGCACAAGGTCGCCATCAGAGCGGTCAAATTCGACGACGGACTCGTAGAGGTATCACTCGCTCCCACAGAGGAGAAGAAGGTCTCTGCGAAAGCAGAACCCGCCGCACCCGCAGCAGTCGAGGCTCCCGCAGAGGAAGCCCCTGCAGCAGCTGAGGAGTGATCTGAATGATGAGACTTTCCAGATACGGAGGAAACCCTAATATCGGCGTATACGCCGCTGTCAACGAAAGTCTCGGATTCGTCGCCTGCGATGCGTCTCCCGAGTTCATCAAGGACCTGGAGACCGCATTACAGATCAAAACCATTATGACGACCGTGGCCGGATCCTTTGTGGTCGGTTCACTGGTCGTCATGAATTCCAATGGCGCCATCGTATCCGATCTGTCCGAGACCAAGGAACTCTCCCTTGTCAAAAAGGAGATCCCCGTCGGTATGGTGAAGGATAAGATGAACGCCGCAGGTAACAACATCCTTGCCAACGACAACGGTGCTGTTATCAGTCCGGACATGGGCAAAAGGGCAGAGAAGACGATACGCGATATTTTGGATGTGGATGTCATCAGGTCGACAGTGGCCGGATGCAACACGGTCGGTTCTGTCTGCGTAGCCACCAACAAAGGCTGCATATGCCACCCGGATACGACAGATGAGGAGTTGGAGGTCATTTCCGACATACTCAAGGTCGAGGCAAAGAGAGCGTCCGTGAATCACGGTGTCAAGTATCTCGGTGCCGGAATTCTGGCCAATTCGAAGGGAGCGCTCATCGGCGATGATACGACCCCTATCGAAATGGGAAAGATAGAAGACGGTCTGAACCTTTTCTGAGAAAATTATCAGTGGTCGAAGACCCAACATCCCATGAATTCCGATACGTCTTCGGAGGTCAGATCGACCTCGTTCCCCACATAGATGACGGAGTCATCGTCAATTGTGTCCAGGAAGTCGTCGATGGTGTTTATGGGAAGTGTCAGTCCGCCCACCCTGTAACTCATGGGGACGATGATCTTAGGATGGATCATTGAAATGAACTGCTGAAGTTTATCGAGACCTATAGTGAAGACCTCGCCGACCGGAACGAAAAGGATATCCACGTCCTGAAGGTCGTCGATCACTTCTTCGGAAGGGATATCTCCGAGATCTCCGCAGTGGCAGAACACTATTCCGTCCATCTTGAACTTGTAGATAACATTCGGACCGTATTCCGCACCCTGTTCCTCATCATGGAACGAGGGATATCCGATGATCTCCATTCCTTTGATATCGAATTTTCCCGTTTGGGCGATGATATCCACATGGTTTCCCCTGATCACTTTGGCGGCGTTATGGTCGGAATGAGTATGGGAAACAAGAACGACATCTGCACTGCAGACCGGAGGTTTGATGCCTATGGATTTACCGTCATGAGGGTCGACCACAACGGTAAGATCGTTACCGCTAATCTCGAAACATGCGTGGCCGTGCCATATGACATCCATGGGAACGCCATGAATGACGGATTAAATAAGCTTTATTGGGGACGGAGCACGGATTTTTTAAAACGCTGTCGATAATTATCTGGTCGTGCGCCAATAACAACATGATAATTAAATACGGTGGGGACAATCTGATATTGATGAAGAAGACCTTGGTCCTGGTCGTTGACAGAGACGATGATTTCGGCGTCAAAGGCGGTGTCGAGTCACCTGTCATCGGTATCGAAGCATGTTCTATCGCAGCGACGGCTTTGGGCGTTGCAGATCCGGAGGATTCGGATGTCAACGCATTGTACGCGGCAATGAACATCTACAAGGACCTTCACAGCGACAGGAACAACGATGTCGAGGTCGCTTTGATCTGCGGAAACCAGAAGGTCGGTTACAGGTCCGATTCAGCCATTGTCGAAGAACTCGAAGATGTTCTCGAGAGGACCTCTCCGGACCGTGTGATATTGGTCGGCGACGGTGCCGAGGACGAATACGTCTATCCGATCGTTTCGTCCCGTATAAGAATCGATTCCGTCAGAAAGGTCTATGTCAAACAGGCTCCCGGTATCGAAGGTACCATCTACATCCTGTCCAAGATGCTTTCGGACACAGACAAGAGGAAGAGGTTCCTTGCGCCGATAGGTTGGATCATCCTGTTGATCTCGTTGGTCTATCTGGTCCCTCATTTGATGGAGATCATGGCGGGCAACGAATCTATGGCGGTCAGTACCACTCCCGCGGTCGTGTGCATCATCGGATTTTGCTTTTTGCTATACGCGTACAATACGCAGGACTGGCTGTCCAAATGGAACAAGAAATGGAAGGACAGACTGAAGAGCGGCAGCATGTCGGTGGCATTTGCATTCATCGCGATCATCTGTATCGTGGCTGGTGTGATCTACGGATTCTTATCTTTGGATCAGGTCTATATGACAAGGATCTCGCAGCAGGCCGTATGGTTCGTCTATTCATCTTTGTGGTTCTTCGTATTCGGCATCATGATCTACGTTATCGGCGATCTTCTGGATGATTTCCTCAACTCCAATACGCTGAAAATGAGCTCACTTACGTCCTGCGTTAGCCTGGCTGCTTTGGGACTTATCGCAATGGGTTCGCTGGACATCATGCTCCGTTATCTCGATATGCCGATGGTGAGTGCTACCACTTGTGCGATAGAGATAGGGTTCGGACTCCTTCTGACATTCCTTACATCTCTGACCCAGCGTCACATGAAGATAGAATATAGGAAAAACAGCAGCGGAACTGATGAAGATGCAATACAGTGAATGGGAGCCCATCTACGATCAGATCCTTGCCGATATGGGTTACGACAAGGGCATGGATGAGACGTCTGTAAGGATCCTTAAGATGGTGACCCTGAACTCGGATCTTATCGACGAGGATGAATTGGCCTCCAAGATCGGTAAAGTAGTAACTGTTTTCGGAAATTCGCCCGGTCTGGAAGACGATATCAGGAAAATGTCTCCGGTCGGTACTTTGATCGCTTCCGGTTCTTCTGTTCCCAGATTGCTGCGTCTCAGGATCATTCCCGATATTGTAGTCACCGATCTGGACGGAGATATGACCTCGCAGATCGAGGCCAGCGATGCCGGTGCCATAACGCTGCTTCATGCTCACGGCGATAATCCGTCCGCCATTTTGATGTATGCTTCCAGATTCAGAGGTCCCGTTATACTGACCACACAGTCAAAGCCGGAGAATACCGTTTTCGATTTCGGCGGCTTCACGGACGGGGACCGTGCGGTCTGTCTGGCCAGACATTTCGGTGCAGACAGGATCTTGCTCGAGGGATTCGATTTCGAGCATCCCAATTTCAAGGACGGTTCCGATCCGGCCATGAAACTCAAGAAGCTCAAGTGGGCCAAGAAGATAATCTACGACCATAACCCAAAAGGTGTCGAGATCGTAACTCCTTAAGCTCCTTCAGTCTTTTATACGGCCATTCCATACAGGTGTGAGGGAGCACTGATGGAACCGGTATATTGGGTATTATTGATACTTGCAGTACTGTATGTTCCATTTTGGTTTTGGGTACGTTTATCGCCCAAGGCCGAGAAGTACAACCTAAAGACCTACGGTCCCGCTATAATGGTCAGGACCAAATTGGGAATGCGTCTTATCGATAAATATTCCAAATACCATAGATTCTGGCGCTTCTTCGGTACTTTCTCTTTGATAGTATCGTTCTTCCTGATGATCGTGATAATGTACATCCTCATCGTAGGAGTGCTGAACATCTCGAACAACATCAATTCGGGCGGTATGGGCATCGAGTATGCCCTTGCCATTCCCGGTCTGAATCCTCTTCTGCCTTTGGGATTCGGTATCATCGGACTGATCGTTGCGGTATGTCTCCATGAGCTTGCCCACGGAATGCAGACCGCTTCTAACGGCATGCGCGTATCCTCCACAGGCCTTCTTCATCTTGTCATCCCTATGGGTGCATTTGTCGAGCCTAACGAAGAGGATGTCCAGAAGGCCGGCAGACGTGTCAAGCTTGACCTTTACACTGCCGGGATTTCCACGAACTTTGTTGTAGGTACCATTGCATTCCTGATCTTTTCCGGCGTGATGCTGGGAGGAATCTCTTCTCCCTACGGAGATCAGGCTGCCATATACGGCATCACATCCGATTCTCCCGCATATGATAGCGGAATTCCCAGCGGTTCTATCATAGAGAGCATAAACGGAGAGGAATTCGACCTTGACGTCTATGAATATTCCTGGGTCCCCGGAGACGTTGTCACCATCAGCTATATTGCCGAGAACTCTGCGGGAACGGTCGATATCACTTGGGGCGTTCATATCGAAACGGTTGTCTCGGGATCGCCTGCAGATGATGCCGGTCTGGAGAAACATTGGTTCCTGCTTTCATTTACCGACAGCAACGGGATAGAGACGCTGATCTATACTGCATCTCAGTTCCAATCATACATGTCGGAAACATCGCCGGGTGACACGATATAGGTCACCTATCTTACTTCGGACGGTAACAAGGAGTATGTCGATGTAAAGCTCTCGAGCAACGGCTCGAAAGGTTTCCTCGGTGTCAGTATGACCACGTCGGGTATGACGTTCAGTACGCCCAATGCAGTATTGGATATCGCCAGGAATCCGTTCTACGGTGATGAGACCTTAACCGATTATGCAACATCGGTCATCAGTTACATTTCCGGTCCTTTCAATGGATTCTCACCTCTTCCCGATTCCGTCAAATGGTGGTATGACGTCCCGCTCGGAGATGCGTTCTGGTGGTTCGCCAGTCTGTTCTATTGGATATTCTGGCTGAATATAATCCTCGGAGTGTCCAATGCGATACCCGCAGTCCCCTTTGACGGGGGATTCGTTCTGCTCGGCGGAGTGGATTACATACTGGAGAAGATGGGCAGGAAGGACCGTCAGCAGCGTGAGGAACTTGCCAATACAATAGCAAGTTATGTTTCCACGGTGGTTTGGTTCATATTCATACTGGTGATAATGTCAGTAATATTATAAAGTGAGAATTAGGGAGACCTTCGATCGATCGAGGGATTGTGGGGCTTCGCGGTCCCCGCCGGGTAATCGACCATATACTCGTGCCAAGCGCGGTCTCCAGGGGTTTGGTTTCCCATCAATGACTCCCTACTAGGGTTGGCTGGCTACATTAATGTTACTTATCACAGATATAAAGTAATTTTTTAATCAGAACTGGTAACAAATGCGCCCCATCATTTTACCATGTTTGTTACCATATATGTTATCAAATGACCTAGCCAGACATTTGAAAATCTCAGAATATTCTGAATTCAGAAAAAATTAATGAAATCTGGAACCTTTATTATGTATTAACGCTATGACGATGGCGATGTTCAATCCCGAGAAGGATTTTAACCGCATGGTCATCGAGACCTTGGGCAAGGAAGGTAAGTCGATCAGTTCACTTACCAAGGAGCTCGAGACCAAAGGGATCAAGCATCACCGTCTGATCCTGACGGGATATCTGCGTGCTTTGACAGACGTAGGCATTCTGAAAGAAAAGGAGATCCCCCCTTCCAAGATCTATATCCCCATAAGGACTCAGAGCGATAACGTCTATCAGGCCGTATCGAGAGCAGTGAAGAAATATCCCGACAAGGCCGAGGACCTGACCCTTTACGTTCTATTCAGATTGCTGAAAAGACCCATCTTCGAATCAGAGCTCAAACAGGCGGGTGTGGTCAGGATCAACGGAATTCCCGCGGATGCCCAATCTATCGCAGAATGCAAAAAGGTCCTGAGGCGCTCAGGGAATATCATTTCCAACGAGCAGGCATTTGAGCCTGTCTGCGAATTTCCCAACGAATATTCCGATATCATCTCCGACATGTTCTTGGAATCAAAGGACTCCAAACATCTGGTCATGGAAACAAAGCAGACCAAGCTGATGTGATCGCATCAATAGGGTTTTTATGTTTCTTGAGGATACGGTGCTTCAAATGACTACATTGAACGAGATCATAGAGTCGATACGTACATTTCCGGGAGTTACCAGGAAAAGAGCCATCCACACGATTGTGGATAATCTTCCCCTGTCCGAATTCCCTCAGGTCGTTGCAGCCGAAGGAGAAGATGCTGCCGCGATCGACTGCGGAGACAATTATGTTCTGTTCGCCACCGACGGTATCATGGAATCTCTCCTGAATACCGATCCGTTCTATGCAGGATATTATGCAGTTCTGGTCAATGTCAACGATATCGCGGCCATGGGCGGCAAACCTATGGCCATGGTCGATGTGCTTTCCATGTCCAAGAGCAGGGTCTGCAATCAGATCCTCAAAGGTATTGCGAGAGCGGTTAAGAAATTCAATGTCCCCGTTGTCGGCGGACACACACATCCCGACTGTCATTATAATGCGATCGATATCTCGATCATAGGCACTGTTCCCAAAGGGGACCTGATCAGAAGCACCGAGGCCGCCGACGGTGACGATATCGTTTTCGTCATCGATCTGGACGGATATTTCCCGGAAGGTCTGAAATATGCCTGGGATACCACTTCGAAGAAAGATGACGAACTGGTCCAGAAGCAGATGGAGCTCATGACGCAGATAGCGGCCAGGCATCTGGTCAATTCCGGCAAGGATATGAGCAACCCCGGCTGCATCGGAACACTCGGAATGATGTTGGAGAGTTCCGGTATGGGCGGAGACATAGAAGTCGAAAAGATACCGATGCCCGAGGGCGTGGACATGATCCAATGGATCCTTGCCTACCAGGGCTGCGGATTCGTATTCTCCTGTCCTCCCGGTAATTCCGAAGAGGTCTTGGACATGTTTGCGAACGTGGGATGCGCAGGCGCCGTTGTCGGTAACGTGAACAGCAGTTCCCAACTGAGGCTTTCCTATCGCGGAGAGACGAAAGTGCTCTTCGATTTTGATAAGGATATCATCACCGGATGCAGACCTAAGAAAGACTGATATGTTTTTGAAAAAGTGTTAGGCCACAGGGGTGGACACTGCCCCCCAATTCAGGTGGATCACATCGCTTCTCAACCCTGTTTCCCCGTAAACGTCAGTGGCTCAGAGTAAGGCTGCTCCCGTCAGGGCCTGACCCGGTCTCCCCGATTAGCGTACCCTCAGCGACCCTCCGGCCGCATCCGATACGTACGCCGACTCTACAGGACAAGATCTCATAGTTGCTTTGTGGGCCTGAACGTTCAGCACTGCCGCCCCCTGCTGTCACCCCCGCTATTGACGATTGCGGGTGTAGGGCACGCCAAGCTCCCCGGTCAAGCCTAACAGATGGTCTATATTCTGTCGCTATATAACCTCTTCTGGTCAATTTTGTTGTTTTTGGATACTTCGTTCAGCAACCATTAAATACAAAATGGCAGATTAGACCGTGCTAATTGTTAGCACGTAACAAGGTGAGATTTGAATGAGTTTCTTTGGACTGACCGATCCGTGGATCTGGGGATCCTACGTGGCATGTTTTGCAACGGTAGCATTGTGCGCCGTTTACTACTACATCCACCGTAATGATAAGGAGGATGAGAACAATGACTGACGGTGTATCGATGCCGATATTCCTGGTCATGGTCGTCATCTTCATAGCCGCAACTGTTGGAATAAGTATCTACGGATACAGACACACAAAGAACAACCAAGATTATCTTCTCGGAAGGAACAAGAGCAATCCTGTGATCATCGCACTCTCATACGGTGCGACCTTCCTCAGCGCATCCGCTGTCATTGGTTTCGGCGGTCAGGCGGCCTTACATGGTATGTCCATGATCTGGCTTTGCTTCCTGAATATGTTCATCGGTATTTTTGTGGCGTTCGCCATCTTCGGAAAGCGTACCAGAAGACTCGGAAGAAAACTCAAAGCCTCTACCTTCGCGGATCTTCTCGGAAAGATCTATCACTCAAAGGGCATCAGGGCCTTCACGGCCATTATCATCGTTGTGATGATGCCCATTTACTGCGCCGCAGTCCTCAAGGGAGGTGTCAATTCGCTTGCGGTCATCACCGGCCTCACGGAATACTACGACCTCATCCTCATCGGATTGGCGCTTATTGTTGGAATATATGTCGTATACGGCGGTATCATCGCCGTCATGTACAATGATGCACTCCAGGCGATCATAATGTTCGTCGGTATGGTCGTCATCCTCGTGACCACATACGTTGTCCTCGGAGGTATCACAGAGGCCACGAACGGTCTTACCAGCCTTTGGGATGTAAAGATCGGAGATGCAACGGGAACACTCACCGGATTCAACGGATGGACCTCGTTCTCCTCGTTCGGTACAGATGAATGGATGCTTCTGGTCACCACATTCATTCTCGGAGTGGGTATCGGCGCCCTTACACAGCCTCAGCTGGTCGTCAGGTACATGTCAGCAAAGGATGACAAGACACTCAACAAGTCGATGATCATCGGTGCAGTGTTCATCCTGGTCATTGTCGGAGCGGCATACACCTGCGGAGCGCTCAGCAACGTGTTCTTCTACAACGAGTTCGGCGAAATTGCATTCGAACATGTGACCCTGGGAACTGATTTCATCATCCCGACTTTCATCACAGAACTGTTTGCCGACATTTCGTTCGGAGACGTGTTCGTGTCCCTGTTCCTGCTTTCGCTGCTCTGTGCTTCGATCTCCACCATCAGTGCGCTCATGCACACCATCGGTGCCGCAGGAGGATACGATCTGTTCAGCCTGATCAAGAACAGGAAGACCAACATCTTCGTAGACTCCCAGTCTATCAGGGTCAACCGTATCGTCACGGCACTCATCATGGTCCTGGTCATCGTCTACTGCTACCTGATGCCGTCCGATATCATCGCCAAGGCAACATCCCTGTTCATGGGAATGACCGCGGCCGCTTTGCTTCCGGCATACGCACACGGACTCTATTCGAAGAGGCCGAGAAAGGATGCCGCCATCGTAAGTATCGCCGTCGGTACAGCGGTATATCTGTTCTGGGCGCTGTTCATATGCAAGAGTACATCGGTTTTCATGCCCATCTGCGAATGGATCACGGGAAGCCAGGTCCTGTTCACAGGTACGATAATGTACGTCGATGCATTGGTCGTCGCCCTCCCGGCCTCGATAATCGCCATGGCCCTCGTCCTCCTCATCAAGAGGAACAAGGTCTCCGAAGGCGAAGAAGAGACCGTCGAAGCTGCCGAACCCGCAGCGGAATAAACCTTTCAACGCTCTCCCGGCCTTTTTCTGCCGGGGGAGCACACACATTTAAAATCGTCAAGCATATGTGGCTGTTATGGGCGGTAAAGCACTCGTGCTCAGGAACGTATCCGTTGTACGCGGCGGGAAGAGGATCTTGGATTCGATAGACCTTGAGATAGACAGCGGCGAGAATGTCGCCATCATCGGCCTCAACGGTTCCGGAAAGACCACTCTCCTGAAATTGCTTAGAGGGGATGTCCTGCCGTTCTACGATCATGATGATCCGCCTTACATGGCCCTGTTCGGAGAGACGTCTTGGAATATATTCGATCTCCGCAGCAAGATGGGTGTCGTGTCCATGGACCTTCAGACCCAATTCAGGAGCGATACGAAGGTCTATGAGGTAATATCGTCGGGATTCTTCGGCAGTCTGGATGTCTTCAGGAACATGAAGGTCTCCGAGAACATGATCAAGAAGACCTACGAGATGGCCGTCATGATGGGTATAGATGACCTTCTGGAAAGGACGATAGAGAACCTGTCCCTCGGAGAGATGAGGCGCACTCTGATCGCCAGGGCATTGGTCACCGATCCCAAGATGCTGATCTTGGATGAGCCCATGACCGGTCTGGATATCGTCATGAACTATAAATTCAGACAGATGTTCGATATACTGATCGAACGCGGCATCAGCATAATAATGATCACACACGATCTTGCGGATATCCCCCACTGCATCGACAGGATCGTCATGCTGAAGGACGGAAAGAAGTTCGCAGACGGAAAGAAATCGGACCTCCTTAACTCGGAGACCGTGAGCAAGGTCTACGGCGAACCTATTAAGGTAGAATGTATTAACGGAAATTACCGTATGCACATGGAATGAGAGAAATGAAGTATATATGTCCGGAATGCGGGAATGAGATCCCCGAATATGCAGATTTCTGCTACCATTGCGGCCGCGAGAAGAAAGGTGCGGTCGTCATAGATGATAAAGGGAATGTTACTGCAGGTACCAATACCTGTGCCAACTGCGGACAGCCTATCGGTCCGAGCGACATCTTCTGTCAGCATTGCGGACAGCCCATCACCAGAGAACAGGTCGGGACCATGACCAACATAGGCATCATGCCCAAGATGGCCAAGAATTCCTGGGTGGCCATAATATTGGCCCTGATCCCTGGATTCTTCAACATATTCGGTCTCGGACATCTGTGGTTCAAAAGGTACGCCAGAGCTGCCATGTATCTGTGCATGTCAATGCCTCTGTTCTATCTTTCATACATCAGCGTGCCCACCGGATTCATGCATATATTCGTGTTCATGCTCAGCATACTGATCTATTTCGGGCAGGCAATGGAGGTATTCACGCTGTGTTACATGCCTCCTAAGAACAATACCAAGAAAAAGGAATGATATGTCTGAGGATTGGACCGAGAAATACAGACCCAAGACACTGAAGGATGTAGTGGGTAACCCGTCTGCCGCCAATGAGCTTCTAGCCTGGGCCAGATCATGGGACCGGGGCATTCCCGCCAAGAGGGCCGTCGTCCTTATCGGAACACCCGGTGTCGGTAAGACCACCTCGGCCGAAGCATTGGCCAGAGATATGGGATGGGGCATCACCGAGATGAACTCGTCCGATCAGCGTACCGGCGATGCCATCAGGAATGTCGCCCTCAGAGGCGCCTATACCAACACATTCGATGACAGCGGCGAATATCTGGACAGCAAGGCCGGAGGACGCAAGCTCATCGTTCTCGATGAGGCCGACAGTCTGTTTGGAAATCAAGACCGGGGTGCACTTCCCGCCATCAACGAGCTGATCAAGACCACCAAACAGCCGGTGATCCTCATTGTCAATGATTTCTACGCTCTTTCGAGAAAGAGCTCCACCGTAAAATCGGATACCATTCAGATCACTTTCAGAAAACCGACCGCGCGTGCCATCGCCGCCGCCCTGACGGTCATAGCATCCAAGGAGAACGTCACCGCGGACCCGGCCGTCATCATGAAGATAGCCACCAATGCCAACGGCGACATGCGTGCCGCGGTCAGAGACCTGGAATCGCTTTCCCTGGGAACCGCCAAGATCGATCAGGAGTCTGCGGACAGCATTTCCGAAAGGAATGCCAAGAAGGATATGTACGCCGTGATCGACGCTGTATTCAGAAAGAACAATCCGAGCTACGCAAGGACAGTCCTATCGAAGACCGATTCCAATCCGGAGACATCGATACTTTGGATCGACGAGAACCTCCCCCACGAATACCGCGACCCCGGCGACCTCGTCAGGGGTTACGAGAAGCTTTCCCGCGCAGATATCTTCCTAGGAAGGGTCCACAGGCGTCAGTATTACAGATTCTGGGCCTACGCAAGCGATATGATGACCATGGGCGTGGCCACAGCAAGGATGAGTTCATACGTCTCACACGACAGGATCCGTTTCCCGATGTACCTGTCGAAGATGTCGCGTTCCAAAGGCATCAGGATGATCAAGGCATCGGTCTGCTACAAACTGGCGGTCCTTAATCACACATCCACCAAGAGGGTGGAGTTCGATATCCTTCCCGCGGTCAAACTGCTTTGCAAGAATTCGGAGGAATACCGCTTGGAGCTGGTCAGGGAGGCATCGCTCGAGCCGGAGGAACTGGGATTCCTCTTGGACCGCAAGATCGATTCTCCGGCCGTTAAAGACGCATTCAAGAAGCTTTCCGCGCCCAAGGAGGCCGCAGTCCCGAAGAAGAAGGCGGAACCCGAACCGGAACCGGTGAAGGAAGAACCGGTGATCGCCGAAGCGCCGGTCAAAAAGACGCAAAAGAACCTTTTCGATTTCTGAGCGATACCATGGACAAAGATTACCACGACCTTTTGATCAAACAGCAATACAGACTGTACAAGGACCATGCCGCGGTGAAACTTTGCCATTGGATGAAGGAGAGCATGATCCACGAGAGACATTGCTACAAGCAGGATTTCTATGGCATTCAAAGTCACAGATGTCTTCAGATGACCCCTGCCATAAACGAATGCAGCCACCAGTGCACGTTCTGCTGGAGGGTCCAGGGCAGGGATTTCGAAGTAAAGGACTGGGCGGAACCCAAAGAGATGCTCGATGAGCTTATTGCGCAGCAGCGTCTTCTGATATCGGGATTCAAGGGGGATCCCAGATGCTCCAAACAGATGTTCGAGGAGGCCAGCAATCCGAATCAGGTGGCCATTTCCCTTGCCGGAGAGCCTATCACATATCCGTACCTGTCGGATTTCATAAAGGAATGCCACAGCCGCGGTATGACCACATTCATGGTCACGAACGGTACATATCCGGACCAGCTCGAGGCATTGGACGAACTTCCGAGACAGCTTTATGTCACGGTGGCGGCGCCCAACGAGCAGGTCTATAAGCAGGTCTGCCGCCCCAAGATCGGCGACGGATGGGAAAGACTGATGAGGACATTGGAGATATTCCCATCCCTGGAAACAAGGACGGTCATCAGACATACTCTGGTGAAGGATCTCAACTACGGATGGATCGACGACTATGCCAAACTGGATAAGATCGGGGACCCTGTATTGATTGAACCTAAAGGATACGTCTTCGTCGGAGGATCCAGAGAAAGGCTGCATATCACGAATATGCCTTCTTTCGAAGAGATAAAAGAATTCTCCCGGGCCCTCGGCGACCGCGTGGGTATGAGCCTCATCAAAGAGAGGGCTGACAGCCGCGTGGTGCTTCTGGGACCCGAGGGTATAGAGACCGATGTAAGGAAATTATACGGTCTGTGATCATATCTTCGTAAGGATGTAAACCCAAAGGAGCACATGCAATACAAAGAAGACATAGACCAATTTGAATTTCAGTTTCTTGGTCTTGTGTCTGAACAGTTCCATTCCGGCAAGGGCTCCAATCGCACCGAAGAATGCGGCGATAAGGAGTGTCGCCTCGCTTATGCGCCACTGATCCTTGATGGCCCTGCGTTTGTCTATACCGAATAATGCGAACGCTATCAAATTGAGTACAAGATACACGATCAGTACGTATATCGGGTCAATTCCGAATATCGTCATTCACACACGCTGCTTTGCAATGAAATCGTCGACGATGTTCTCGAAGCCGGCCTCGTTCTTCTCTCCTTTTCCGGAGAAGAATACCGCATTGGGGATACCGAGCTGCTCAGATATCTTTTCGCACTGGTTCTCTCCCTTTTCGTCATCGTACATACAGCAAATGTAGAGCGATGTCTTCTTTTTGGCGATCTCGTCCTTGTTGTCTTCGAGGAACTTCACGAGAGGCGCATACGGTTTTCCGTTGTGTATCCCGGTACCGAAAACGATCTTTCTGTAGCCGCTGATGTTGATGATCGTCTGTTTCTTCAGATCGAAGAGATCTGCTCCGAGCTCCTCTGATATATATTTCCCTGTTTTCCTCGTCTTGCCGGTAAGGCTAGACGCGAAAATTACTGCAATTGTAGGTTGCTGCATTTCCATCCCATAGGATAGATGGCAATAATGGTTAATAAGAATATCGTGAAAAAAGAACCTGGGTCTTGTGTAAAATGAATGGGGGCGATGCCCCCTGTTTGATCAAAACTTCTTTCCGATCTCTTCGGCCATGGCCATGATCTTCTTGTCGTTCTTGGCAGCATCGGGAGGATTTCCGCCCTTGAATGCTATGGTTCCGACAGACTCGGCACCGAAGAAATTGACAAAGACGTTGGTCATCTTTTGGACGAGCTCATCGGCTCCCGCGGTACCGCAGCTGGTGACAACAGCTACCTTCTTGCCGGGTGCGAATGAAGGTTTGAACGATCCGTCGAGGAATCCGAAATACCTGTCTTCGAGGAGTCTGTACTGTCCGCATGCCTCGCCGAAGTATACGGGAGAGGAGACGATGATGCCGTCTGCGGCCTTGATATCTTCCAGGATAGGTGTGAGATCATCCTTTGTCACGCATTTACCGGTCTTCTTACATGCATTGCAACCCTGACAGCCTTTCTTGTTGGTCAGCGGGTTGAGGTAGTATTTCTTAACATCTTTTCCGTTTGCGGCCGCGGCATCTGCCATGGCACTGACTATCGTGTCTGTGTTTCCGCCCTTTCTGGGGCTTGATATAATCGCCACTACTGACGTATCGATCACCAGGTTACTTAAAGTTAGTAGCCGTATAAAAGGATTGCTAGATTACCGTTAAATACCCGCTAGGTATATGTGAGAATATGCGTAAATCGGAACAAATGCCGAGAATGGACTGCGCTGTTGATGCCGCTATGTCGGTTATCGAAGGCAAATGGAAGTCTGCCATTCTCTGCAAACTGTTTGTCAAAGGAGACATGAGGTTCTCACAGCTTCAGTCGGAGCTCCCGAAAGTATCCTCGAAGGTACTGACGAATCAGCTCCGCGAACTGGAAAGCGACGGTCTCATAAACAGGACGATCTACGCAGAGGTTCCTGTCCGTGTCGTTTATTCCATTACCGACCGCGGAAGAAGTCTGATGCCTGCGCTGAAGGCTTTGGCGGATTGGGCCCTTGAGAACGTGTTCACCAACATGGTCAAGATCGAGGTCCCTCACATCAACAAGAACTCGAACGGCACGGTCCTGTGAACCTAACCCTTCTCGGGACAGGATTATATGTTTCAGTACCTTACGGTAGCGTATGGGTTATGAGGTTGAGGTCATCGACCACGATACCTGCGATGCATATCGCAGGAAATACGATGATGATTCGTTATTTTCCGCAAAGGCCGATATCGGCGGAGTATGTGTTCAGTTATACACGGCAGACAGAGACCACATGGAGATGTGGACAGACAACTTCTATGCGATGTCCGATCATACAAGGTCTCATGCCAGACTTTTCTGTGTCACAGAACCGGGTGCAGAGATGAAAGTCTTTTTCGAGCCTTATACGAACACGGCCTTCCTGATCAATTTCGATTATTACGGATGGGTCAAAAGCATCGGACTGGGAATTGCCGGAAATATCCTTGAGGAATCCCACGGGACATTCTCCATACACGGTGCCGCATTGGACATCGACGGTACCGGAGTCACACTGATCGCTCCTTCCAAGACAGGGAAGACCACGCAGTCCTGGGGACTTCTGAGAGCCAAGAATGCGCATCTTATCTCGGATGATTGGTACTTCGTCAGATTGGGAAAGGGAAGACCGGCGATCTACGGTTCCGAGAAGAATTGCTACATCGATGCGGACATCGGAGATGTCTGGGAGGAATACAAACCGCTTGTGAAGAATGTCAAATTCGACAACAAGGGCAGAGGCATCGCAAACGTCAGATGGGTGGCCGGAGAGCAATCCGTCATCAACAGCACCTCGATGAAACACATCATTTTCCTGAAGCGCGACCCTGCCGACAAATGCGTCAGCCGCGAACTTACCGCAGACGAGGCATTGGAATACATGTCCGAACATGATCTCTGCAACCCGCATCAGATAGTCCGTTCCGAACGCAAGATGAGGATAAGGATGGAGTTTCTCAAACAATATTTCTCATCCTGCAGCCTGCACATGATTAATACGGTCAAAAGCCCTGCAGAGACTCAGGACCTCATCAGAGAGATAGTACTGAAGTGTGACATAAATGCAGATTAAGATCCCAAAAATCAAACTTCCGGACAAAATAATGTCCAACGTCTTCGAGTCCAAGAAGAATGTGGGCAGAGCAGCCAGAGTGGAGAAGAGGCATCTTTCGATAGTGACCCTCTATTGTCTTTTGGCGATCGTGGTCATCTGTGTTTTCATCACATTGCTGCTTCATTTCTTCGGCGGAGGAGTGGGTTCCTGGACCACTCATATCAGCAATGCGATGGACAATCTGATTGCGGCGGCCATCGTCCTGATCTTTTTGGATACCATCGTGATGATGAACAACGAGAACAGGAGGCAGCGTGACGAGCGCAGGGCCATATTGAGACACAATAAGATCATCCAGCCCACGATCGATATGTACATCGTGAGGAAGAATATGGTCATCACTCCCAATGAGAAGACCGTCAGGAAATTCCAGATCAATGCCACATTCACGGTCAAGGACATGAAGGACATGTACGGGCCGTCCGAGCTGATCTCCGATGTCGGCAGGTCCAAGATAGAGATGTATCAGTTCTACCAGAACAAGCTGGCCGAGAACATGACCCATCTTGTGGAGTCGGTCGAATTCACATTCTACCAGGGACTCTGCGATGCCGCTATGAAGTACATCAACGCCACATCTTACGGGGCCTCTGCACTCGAGGCCGTTGTCGGATATCAATCATCCATGGCCGGAACAAGGTCCATGAGGTCGATGGTGCTCTCGCAGATCAGGGAAGAACCGGAGAACGGCAGATTCACAGATGCCTCACCCATGATGAAGAACGTGTATCTCGTTCATCAGATGATCAACGACCAGGAGATCGCGCTTTCCGAGTATCTGAGGATAGTGCAGAGAATCATCGAGGAAGAACCCAAGGACAGGTCCAAGGTTCAGACCTCGTACGAGTGAGCCAGGACAACAGGTATTCTGGAATCGACGGTCATCGAATCCTCGGTGACCCTGCAATAGTACGCCAGGATACCCACTCCGTTCTTCGATGCCTTTTCCAGGGCCTCGCCGAACTCACGGTGCATTTCGTAATTCGGTTCGAAATGGGTCACTCCCTTCATCTGGACGATGAACAGGACATAGGAATGATAGCCTTCGCCGGCCGTCTTGGTGAGTTCCCTGACGTGTTTGAGACCTCTCTCCGTAGGCGCATCGGGAAAGAGTACGGTCCCGTTCTTCTCGAGGGTAACGCCCTTCACTTCGACCAGATATCTTTCTTTTCCGGATTCGGCATAGATGTCGATCCTCGAATCGTCGATCTTATACTCCGGTCTGATGAGGTCCATCTTTCCGAATATGGTCTCAAAAGCCTCTACGGCGGCCTTATTCGGTGCCTGGGAATCTATGTTGATCAACATATCGCCTTTGTACACCGCAATGAGATCGTATTTCGTGGAACGTTTCGGATCGTCGGATACCGACAGCACCACATCAACACCCTTGATCAGTATCTCTTTGCAGCGCCCGGTATTCTTCACATGGCATCTTTCGATCCTGCCGTCGATCTCCACCATAGCGATGAATCTGTTCGGACGTTCTATGAAAACGCCCCTGCAGACATTTGCGTAACGCATTTACTTTGTCCAGCTGATGATCTTTGGTTCGCCGCGGGGATGTTCCTCAACTTCCTTGGGTCTGCCCAATGCTATGCATCCGATGTAGCCGGATGCCTCGGGAACATTGTTCTCTTCCCTGAATGTGCTGTAATATCCCAAACCTGCGGCCATTCCGATCCAGCATGTACCGTAATCCATGGATCTGGCGGCCAGCATCATATTGCCGATGGCCAAAGAACCGTCCTCGACGGGTGTGACCGCTTCCGAAGATGCGAATACGAAGATGACGGCGGGAGCACCGTAGAAGATATTGAAGTCCTTGTTCTCGGCGATCTTGTCCAAGATGGGATTGGATGAACCTCTGATAACGCAGTCATGGTTGTAGATGTCCTTGGCAAGATCGCTGTACCTGGAGATCCTCTCGGGATCCTGAACGACAACGAATTCCAGGGCCTGCGTGTTCAGTCCGTTTGCTGCGTGGAATCCGGCTTTTATGATCTCTTTGATATCATCTTCCGGAACATCATCGGGAAGGTATGACCTGACCGACGAGCGGGAATAGATGGTCTCGAGCGTTTGATTCATGGCAGGTCAATGAACGAACAGTCATTTAATCATGCTGAACAAAGGACCTTAATCATCATAGTTATTAATCATCCGAACCATAAACATATGGTATCAAAATGGGAAAAGGTGCAGTGGCCGTGGTCGCGGCAATAATCATCGCCGGCGGATTGTTCGTCGGATATCCGTACTACAAAGATTATCTTCCGTTCGAACTCGAAGACATCTTCGGAGAGGAGGAAGTAACGACATATGCCATAGAGGTCGTTGCCGACGGCAACGGAGTGACATTCGGGACCGGAACATATGCCGAAGGCGAGGAATATGCAATTTTCGCAGTCGCAGATGAAGGTTACGTCTTCATCCAGTGGGATGACGGGAATAAGGATGCCGAAAGGGCCATGACGGCCAGTTCGGATGCAACGCACACTGCGCAGTTCGCCAAGGGATATATGGTCGTATTGAAGTCCGATACCGAGGATGCGGCCGCGTTCACAGGATACGGAGGATACATCGTAGGGGATAAGGCGACCATAACGGTCTCTGCGAACTACGGATATGAATTCATTTCCTGGAGCGACGGAAGCACCGATACGACCAGGACTTTGACCGTTAACAGTGATATCATACTTACTGCGAGTTTCAAGACCCTTCCCTCGGCGACCGTCGTTGTTGTTCAGAACTACGAGGCCGGCGGTGTTATCACCGGTACCGGAAAGCTCATCATCGGCGATTCCAGAGATCTGGTCGCCACGCCGAATTACGGATACAAGTTCCTCGGATGGTATGACGCAGACGATAAGCTCCTTACGGAATCCAGCACCTATTCCGTCACCGCCGTTACCGACGGTGCCGTAATGACTTATTACGTCGATTATCTGAAGGAATCGTATACTGTCGCAGTGACACCCGAAACATCCGACTCCTGTTCGGTATCCGGTGCAAAGGAATACTATCCGGATGAGACCGCTACGATCATCATCACGGCTCTGGAAGGCTACTCATACGCCGGACTCTATAACGGCAGCACCCTTCTGACCTCAGAATCCACATACACATTCACTGTCACGGAGGATGTCTCATACGCGGTCCGCACGACCGTCGTCAGAGATACTTCGTTCACGATCACCTCGGTCGATCTCGACGGATACAACACGCTGACCACCACAGGAAAGAACAATCCCGACATGGTCTCCACCAAATGGACCGTTACCGATACGATCTTCGGAGATAAGATCACTGACTGCGTCGGAAGATCGTTCACACTCGATATCGAAGACGGAACCGCGGTCAGCATCACCCATACGTTGACCTACGGGGACGGAAAGGCACTTACTTCGACCCAGACCGCTTACGCCGATGCCACCGAGGTCAGATCCATTGAGTGGAGATACCAGAACGAATCATGGTTCAATGAGATCTTCACAGGCATAAACAATAAGTCCGATGATGTGGAATACGAGGTCTCTTTCGCCGATTATTTCGAGCTTTTCGAGTCCAACAACGGTACATCCTCGTTCACGAACATATCTAAGTTCGTCACACCCGAGAACGATCTTGTCAAGTATCTTGCCGATTACTTCAACACAAAGACCTCGGACGACAGCGATAATGTCAGGATCAACTACGTCCTGAAGTTCGTCCAGTCATTCACATACGAGTACGATATCGATTCTGTATACAACCAGACGGAATATTGGAAGTACCCGTATCAGACCCTTTACGATATGAAGGGAGACTGTGAGGACACCTCTTTCCTGTTCGCATCGATCATCGAAGCGATGGGGTACGACTGCGCCATATTCACTGTGGACGCCGATAATTCCGGCAACGTGAACCATATCGCCGTCGGTGTTGCCGGGGATGGACTTTCCGGAACCTATATCGAAGTAGACGGTACGAAATACTACTACTGCGAGACCGCCTACGAAGGCACAACCGGTGTCGTCAACGGCGGAAATGTCGGAGAGATGAACGAAGAGTACACGGTCATCAAGACCTACGATGTGTGAAACATTGATTTTATCGCAGGATCGGTAATTTTCAGCCGGTCCTGCACTTTATTTCCTTCTTTTCGAACCATACATTCATATAGGGTCCTATTCGCTACCCGAAAGCATGACATACCACATAACCAACCCCGAGATCGTGGAGTTGAAAGAGACCATGGGATTCCGTGTCGGAATGACCCACTGGAAGGATTTCGCAGCCAGCCACCCCGACGGATGCACCGATGCGGACCTCATCGAGCTCGTTAAAACGTGGATGAATCCCCCTTACGAACAGCAGAATCTCGATGCATACCTCAACGAGATCCTCAAGATCTTCGTAAACTTCATCAGAGGAAACGCTCTCGACGCCCCCATCAAAAACTGAACCTTTTATACTGCCTTGGCCTATAGGGTAACGATAGGCCATGGCAGTCTCATTCATAACACCGTTGATCTGTTCGTTCGTCACCATCATGGCTGTTGCCTTGGTATTGAGCTATAGAAAGTCCTGTAAACTCGATCCCAACGACAGGTCCGTTCACAGGATGTACCTGTTCTCCGTCATACTTCTGGTAGTATTCCTTGTCGGTACGGTCTATGCATACCTGAGTTCTTTCGGAGTGATCTGATGATCGTTCCGGCCCCGGTGATTTCGTAAATAATTTTATATAGAAGTACAAACAATCATTCAGAAAAACACAGTGAGAACTGTGGGAAGTGAATGAGATGTCAAAGAAACAATTTAGAGCGGAATCCAAACGCCTGCTTGACCTTATGGCCAACTCGATCTACACTCACAAAGAGATCTTTCTCCGTGAGGTCATATCAAATGCATCCGATGCGATCGACAAATTGAACTACAAGTCTATGACAGATCCGTCCATCGGTGTCAAGAAAGAGGATCTGAAGATACAGATCAAACTGGACAAAGAAGCACGCACCGTCACCGTATCGGACAACGGTATCGGAATGGACAAAGACAGTCTCGACAAATATCTGGGTGTCATCGCGCACAGCGGTTCCCTCGATTTCAAGAACGAGGCTGAAAACAAGGATACCAGCATCATCGGACAGTTCGGTGTCGGTTTCTATTCTGTCTTCATGGTATCCGACAAGGTAAAGGTCGTTTCGAAAGCATTCGGAAACGAGCAGGCATATTCCTGGGAGAGCAACGGTATCGACGGCTACACGATCAAGGAGTGCGAAAAGGACTCGTACGGTACGGATGTCATCATGCATCTCAAGCCCGATAATGACGGAGATGAATACAGCCAGTTCCTTGACGGCTACGAGGTCCAGGACCTTGTGAAGAAATATTCCGATTATATCCGCTGGCCGATCCACATGGATGTCGAATCCGGTGACTATCAGGAGACCGGAGAGAAGGATGAGAACGGCAATCCCAAGAAAGAATGGGTCACCAAGACAGAGGACGGGGTCGTCAACAGCATGATACCCGTCTGGCAGCAAAGCAAGAAAGAGGCCACGGACGAGAAATGCAAAGAATTCTACAAGAACAAATTCCGTGATTTCGACGACCCCGTCTCTATCATACGTGTGAACGCCGAAGGTACCGTGAGCTACAAGGCCATGCTCTTCATCCCCAAGAAAGCACCTTATGACTTCTACACACGTGACTTCCAGCCCGGACTCCAGCTCTATTCCAACGGTGTCATGATCATGGACAAATGCGCCGATCTGCTGCCTTTCTGCTTCAGATTCGTACGCGGAGTAGTCGATTCACCCGATTTCTCGCTGAATATCTCGAGGGAAGTACTCCAGCACGACCGTCAGCTCAGATCGGTATCGTCCAATCTCACAAAGAAAATCAAAGCGGAGCTCAAGCGCCTGATGGACGAGGACCGCAAGACATACGACGAATTCTACAGGAGTTTCGGACGTCAGATCGAATACGGCGTCGTCGACGAGTACGGGATCAACAAGGACCTTCTCAAAGATCTGCTGATGTTCCGTTCCGCCAATACCGGCGAGATGATCTCATTCGATGATTACATCAAGGCCATGCCGGAGAATCAGAAACTGATCTACTACGTATCGGCGGATACGTACGAACACGCCAAGAGTCTGCCTCAGAACGAGCCTCTGAAGGACAAGGGATACGACATTCTCTGTCTCACGGAAGATGTGGATGAGTTCGTAATGAACGCCATCGGCACCTATGAGGAGAAAAAACTCTGCAACGTGACCACGGAAGACCTCGGTCTGGAGACCGAAGAACAGAAGAAGGAGACCGAGACCAAACAGGAAGAGAACAAAGATTTGCTTGATTTCGTCAAGACCTCTCTGGGCGACAAGGTCACCGCGGTCAGGCTCTCCAACAAGCTGAAGAACCACGCCGTACTTCTCACAAGCGACGGTCAGATAACCATCGAGATGGAGAAGTATTTCATGAGCGTTCCCGGAAATGATGATCAGAAGGTCCACGCCAACCACGTTCTGGAACTCAATGCCGATCATCCCGCATTCAAAGCGCTCAGCGAGGCGTATGCCACGGATAAAAATAAAGCCGCCAAGATGGCCAAGATCATGTACGATCAGGCCGTCATTGTCGCAGGATTGCCCCTGGACGACACGATAGGCTATTCGGACCTGGTATTCAGCCTGTTCTGAAAACAATGGGCGTACGGTCCATCCCCGTGCGCCCTCTTCCAACTATTAATCTTAGCATTTCTTCCACATTATGTTAATGCATAATAATATAAATTTCATAATAACATAGTGTTACGAATTATATATTAGTAATAACATCAGGTGCTCGGAGAAATGCAATGGAAAGCATGTTGGATGAGATCAAAGATTATTGGACGGGCAGAGCAGAAAACTATTCGGAATGCATCCTGGATGATCTCGAGACTGGTAAATCCGACCATTGGCTGAACATAATCGGCGAGCATGCAGACCTTTCCAAACCCATGAAGATATTGGATATAGGAACAGGTCCGGGTTTCTTCCCGATGCTGCTCAAAGGCAGAGGACACGATGTTACGGCAATAGATTACACTCAGGCCATGCTTGACATCGCAAAAAAGAACTGCGAGGAATCTGGAGCCGAGGTAAACCTGCTGAGAATGGATGCTCAGAACCTCGAATTCGAGGACAACACTTTTGATCTTATCCTCTCAAGGAATCTGGTCTGGGACCTGGAAAGGCCCAGGCAGGCCTATCGCGAATGGCTCAGAGTATTGAAACCTAATGGCAAGATGCTCACATTCGACGGCAACCACTACCTCTATCTTTATGATAACGTGTATGCGAATGCAGAAAAAAAGAAAGAGAGATCCCATTATAAGAAAACCGAAACAGATTTCGGAGCAGATCCGGAAGTGATGCAGAACATTGCCAAGGATCTCCCGCTCAGCAAGGAAAGAAGGCCCCAATGGGATGTCAATACCCTGATGGAACTCGGTGCACAGACAGTCCACATCCATACTGACGGAAGGGACTCCAATATCGTAGAATACGAAGGCGAGAGGGTGTACCTCCCTAATTCATTCTTCATTTTTGCAAGGAAGTGAATCGTTGAATTCCAGGGGCGACATAGGATATGCCGGTGTGGCCGCAATTGTTGTGATTATGTGTGTCATGGTCGCACTGAGCGGCTGGGCAGTATCATATTTTGTCACTTCCCAGGAACAGGGCGATCTCAGATTCACAGACAACACATACACTATTGAGGGAGAATATTCCGACGGGGGCCTGACATATGAGGTCACCGGGTCCGGATCTTCTCACTACATAAACGAATCTTCGGATGAGAGGATATTGATGTTCACATTCGAGCCCGAATGTGATGCGGAACTTCAAACAATAAGTGTATCTCTTATACTGAACAACAGTAACGACACTCCCTTGGCCTCACTGTATACCAATACAGGTGCAGAGACCTTAGATGGGATCGAATATTCTGTCTGGGTTCTGACAGATACTACCAACGGGACCTTCAAATTTTTGGTCGACGGGGACGGCGTTCCATACTGTGTCTATGTTACGATCGAAGAACTACAATTTACGGCAAGGATATTATGAAACTAACTTTTCATAAGAAGGAATCCGAATTTGATTCCAAATTCGAAGTAACTTACAGAAAAACGGTTGCAAAAAGAGTGACCTTCATCATAATTTGTATACTGGCATGCTTTTTCGTTGCGGTCTATTCCGCAACGTTGGGATCATATCCTATATCGGCGGGAGAGGTCTATGACATCATTTGGCACGCTATTACCGGACAGGCACAGTCGGATGCGACTGCGGCGCATGTCGTTATCGATCTGAGGCTTCCCAGAATACTGGGAGCGGCAGTCTGCGGTTTCGGCCTCGCTGTTTGCGGTACAGCCATGCAGAGTATGATGAAGAATCCGCTGGCCGACCCGTATACCATGGGAATATCTTCCGGTGCCGGATTCGGTGCCGCGCTCGCCATTATCCTCGGGTTCGAACTGGTTGCCGACGGAGGCATTGTTTTCAATGCATTCATATTCGCCGTGATTCCGGCCCTGGTCATTCTGTTCCTCAGTAAGTTCAGAAAGGCTACGCCGACAATGATGATCCTCTGCGGTATCTCGCTGATGTATCTGTTCAATGCAATGACGCAACTGTTCATGCTCATCGCCGATCCAGAAGATCTATCCACAGTGTATACTTGGATGGTCGGATCATTAGATGGAGTAGAATTCAGCGAATTGGGTCTCATTCTGGCCATTACTTTCTTCGGTTCGCTTTATGTGCAGTATATGGCCAATCAGCTCAATGTCATGAGCATTGGTGATGACAGCGCAAAGACACTCGGAGTCAATGTTGATAAGAAGAGGCTGATCGTTCTTTTGGTGATCACACTTATCGCGGCGACCATTGTCAGTTTTACCGGCATCATAGGATTCGTGGGACTGGTCGCACCGCATATTACAAGGCATATCATCGAAGCCGATAACAAATATCTAATCCCTGCTTCGGCGGTGTTCGGCGCATTGTTGCTATTGGCATCCGACATAGTGGCCAGGGTCATCGCGGCACCGTTGATGCTTCCTGTAGGAGTGATCACGGCATGTATCGGCGGACCGCTGTTCATGTTCCTCATATTGCGTAACAACAAGGAGGTCTGGTCATGACGGACATCAAGATCGAAGGTCTTTCTTTCAGTTACGGAGACGTTCCCGTCTTCCATGACCTGGATCTGGAAATGGATAAGCCTGAGCTTATCTGTATTCTCGGCCCAAACGGTGTCGGAAAGACCACTTTCGTCAAATGTATCAACAAACTTCTTACACCGACACAGGGGACCGTGCTCATAGACGGAAAGAACGTCAGAGATTCCAGTCTTTTGGAATTGGCACAGATCATGGCCTATGTTCCCAATACCGCGTACAGCGTCTTCTCCATGAGTGTGGCGGAGGCCGTTTTGATGGGAAGACATCCGCATGCGGGATGGACCACCTCTGAAAATGATATGAGGATCGTCGATAAGGCCATCGAAACGATGGAACTCGAGGAACTTTCAGACCGTGACATAAGGGAACTGAGTGCCGGTCAGCTTCAAAGGGTCATGATCGCCAGAGGTCTGGCCCAGCAGCCCAAGATCCTTATCTTGGACGAACCGACATCCAATCTTGATGTCAGACATCAGATGGATGTCATGCATTTCCTGAAAAAATACGCCCGCGATTCGGGCACTATGGTGTTGATGGTTTGTCATGACCTCAACATCACTGCGGCATATGCAGACAGGATAATAATGATGGCCAACGGCGGTGTTTTCGCCGATGGAAGGGCAGCAGAAGTGCTGACCGAATACAACATCAAACAGGTTTATGACGTCGAATGCAGGGTGATAGAGGTCGAAGGAAGACCTCATATAATCCTGCTTCCGAAGTCGACGGAGGATTGAAATGGACAAAAAAATAACAATTGCAATAGTCGCTGTTGCTGTTGTCGTTATCGCTGTTGCTGCATGTTTTGCCGCAGGCGTCTTCGACAACAACAAAAAAAGCGGACCCGGAAGCCTCGGGGGCAACACCATCGACGAGGATCATTTCCCCGATTCGGATTCAAGACTTTGGGTCTACGGAAACGCAAACGAGGATGATAAGATCGACAGCAGCGATCTCACGTACATCCAGAATATCATTGACAAGACCAAGACCGCTACAACCCTTGCCGATGCCAATGCTGACGGCAGGGTAGATGCAGACGACATTGCATACGCTCAGAGCATAATAGATGAAGATGAGATCGATGTATACTACATTGATAACTACTTCAAGGTCGCAGAGGTATCCTGGCCTGTCAATTCCATAGCCATCGGATACTGCAGCGGCGCATACCTTGCAGATCTCGCCGGCGTGTGCGACAAGGTGGACATGATCGACGAGACCATTACCAGCTATTGGACCGAGATAAACAGCAACTTCTCCAAGGCCGCATCTTTCGGATCTACCGGGTCACCGGATTATGAAGCAATGATGAACAACAAGATCGATGTCTATGTTGTCGGATATTGCGATGCGAATGCCGATGTTATCTCCCCCGGAAAACTCAACCCCGCCGGTATCGATGTTATGTTCATAACTACCTGCGACAACGACGGTGTGGACTACCCTAACGAATACATCGACCGTTCCACATTCATGTTCGGTTTCCTGCTGCAGGGAGATATGGACAAGATGTATGATTATCTGGAGTGGCATGACGACGTATTGGATACCCTTATCAAGGCCGGTGAGACCATCGCCGATGATGATAAGGCTGCATTCATGATGGCCAGAAGTTCACCGTTTTATTCCACTTCTACGATAAGTATCACGGGAAAGGACAACACCAACAACATTCATGCCGAATGGGTGGGTGTTGATGCGGTAGGACAGCACAGCAGCTATCTTCCGTCCAATTACAACAAGCTGACTGCAGAGCAGATCCTAACCGTTATTCTCGAAAGCGCCAATGACAATGTTATCTACTACATGGATAACGAACATGACGGTCTCAGACACCAGTACAATCTCGATGACTGTATTGCCGCAGATAAGAAGATGCTCGAATCTTCCGATGTGGAGATCCATTACCTGGGAATGGCCAGAGAGGCCGGTAACAGTCCGTTGTATGTGATCGAGCTGACATTCTACCAGAATGTCATGTATCCGGGACTCACGGATCTGGATTACACCGAATTGTTCGACTACTACTTCTCGCATTTCACATCCGAGGATTATTCGAGCCTTATCGACATCGACGATTACTTCAAGGATTACGGAACCGCCTGAATAGAATAACCGGGCTGGGCGACCGGCCCATCTTTCCTTAATTTGGTTTTTTGGCAATGACCATGTAATGGTCTTCCGTGCTGCCATAGGCAGCATGCCTGAGCCCGTGAAGAACGCGGTCCTGTATGTTGTGGATGACCTTTATATCTGTGAATCCGGCCGATCCCATCATCTTTATGTCATCTTCAGGTCTTTTTGCTGTTTTTGACCACAGGTCATAATCCAACTTAATGTCCTTCTTATCGGACTTCAGCTTGTATTTCTTCGGAGAATCCAGGAAGCAAGCAAAATTTGCCAAAGAAACCCTGAAAGGTGTTCTTTTCGGATCGTTGAACCAGTCCCCGTCCACATACACGACCTTTTGTCCAGGCTTTAATACACGGTACCATTCGGACATGACCTTTTCGGGATGGGGTACCGTCCAGAGCATATAATCGCTGACGATTCCGTCAAAGGAATCGTCTTCGAACGGCAGGCATTCCGCATCTGCTATCATAATGTCGATGGCAAGTCCGTATGCCAAAGCATTCTTCTTCGCAGCTTCTATCATCTTTTCCGAGAAATCGATAGAAGTCATCTTGTAGCCAAGATCAGCCAGCTGCATAGAGACTATTCCGGGTCCGCATCCGGTGTCTAAAAGATGCGATCCCCTCTCCCCCAATACCTCGGAGAATAGCTTCTGCCAGGACTCACATTCTCTTTTGATGGAAAAACCTTTGACCACAAAAGAATCATAACTCGGAGAATCTGCGTTCCAGTACTTTTTGATAGATTCTTCCATGAACCGTAATAATACTAATTAATAAAAAGTATGTCGTTAATAAATCGGTCCGCCGTTGGGGGTCGGCGGACCGTGAATGTAACGATCAGTGGCCGTGGCCACAGGTACAGGTGTGCTCTCCGCCCTCTTCGTCGTGGTGGTGGCACTCTGTATTCGGATCGAAGCTGAGACTGTCGGATATAAGGGCATTAACGCAATCGTCTGCCTGTCCCGATGCTCCGGGGTAGAGCTTGATGCCCTGAGATGCGAACATTGCCTTTGCGCCGCCTCCGATACCTCCGCAGATAAGGGCTTCGACGTTGTTGGAAATAAGGACGTCTATAAGTCCGCCGTGGGACTCTCCGTTGTTTCCTACAACTTGCGAAGAAACTATCTTACCGTTTTCGATATCGTAGATCTTGAACTGCTCTGTCCTTCCGAAGTGTTGGAAAACTTCACCATTCTCATATGTTACGGCGACCTTCATATCATCACTTAAATACCCGTTAACTCTTGGAAATATATAAAGTATTCTAATGTACAACTGTAATAACCTCATTCAATCGGTTTTCATGACATAATTGCCTCTGTGGATCTTTACGCCGAGAAGGAATTTTATCCATCTGCCTGTGGGCAAGACATCGGCCCCGGGCACGGTATAATACTCTTTGATCTGTTTGGAGTACAGCATCATCGCGGCAAATGCCAGAAGAACGATAGTAGTGTAAATAGGATTTGTCTGAAAGACGCTTGTCATGTGGCTGCTGCCTAGGATGTAGGCCGAGACCCAGGATGTGAAGATGAACAACAGACTGCTTCTGACCGATTTACGCCACGTCTTCGGATTGTGTGAATTTATATTCAGAAGCGCGGCCAGAGATAAAAGCATCAGCGGCACGTAGATCACTATGAGAAGGGTGAGAATTATGATCGTAAGTATCGACTCACATTCCAAAAGTTCCCAGGCCAGAGCAAATATCTTTCCGATATAGAAGGCAGTAATGAGAAACATGAAAAATCCGGATATCATGATCAGCGGTGTGGCCGAATAAGGCCTTATTATCTGCCTGAGGTCCGGATCGGTCCTGATTCCCAATTTTGCCATGATATGTCTTAATTATCTTGAAAGTATATATCTCGTTTGAATGTCAGATGTTCAGGACAGTGTTGATTCGCTGATCGACTGTATAGTAAAAAGGTACGATCACGACAGGATCATCAGGGGAAGCATGATCGTCATTGCAGGTCTGTTGCCGTTTATCATGATATTCATCACAAGCATCCTCATTTCCGAAAAATATGCGAAACCGATTACCTCGGTTTGTTCCAAGGCGCATTCGCCATGATCTTCATCGAGTGCATAATAATTGTATATCTAGCATTGTTCATGCACCGCGGCATGTTGGAACACTCCAAGAGGGATGTGATATGAAGAAGGTCCCTGATCGGTTACTGCAAAGCAAAAGGGGCAGACACATCCGTTCTCGAAGCAATAGATTCCGAAGCCCATCGTGAGGTTTCCAGAATAAGGACCGCGGCAGTATTTATCGTTGCTACGGTATCTATTATCTACGCGGTCTATTCGATCATCAACCTCAATATCTCATTGGATGAGACCGTTTTAGGTCAGTTGATGATAAACATTACGATAATGATCGGACTGATTTTCCTGATGTTGTTTGTCATCTTTGTCAGTAACATGGATGCACCTTATGAACATGAGAAGAAGCAGGTGAGGTTCACCGAAGAACTCTCAGCCATCCTCAAAGGATTCGATGTGGATATCCCTCCGATGGAATTGATGGTCAAAGAGAACCGTCCTTTGTGGTTCCACATCTTATTGCTGGCATTAACGGCCTCCCTTTACACTTGGGTCATTTTCATCAACATGAACAGAAGGTCCAATACACACATCTACAATCAATGGAAATACGAAGACGAGCTCCTGAAGCAGATCATCATAGAAGAGGACGGTACAGGCATCAGGTTCGTCAAGTCCAAATCCAAGATCATAAAGAAGATCGCCCGCAGATAAGATATTCAATTATATCCGGAGTTGGATATTGTTGCACATGGACCCGGTATTCAGCGGACACCCCTATCATAACAGGCACAGTTTAGGCGCCATTATCTCGGGGATCACCATTTTCGGAATGGTCCTGGTCATCATCGGACTTTATGACCTCAACGAAGTCTGTCCGTTCATATCCATAGACACGGACACATTCAACATGGCCAAGCTCATCATGATGTTCCTTGTCCTCGTAATGGGAGTGTATGCCCTCAGTCAGCACGCTGTCATGGAAGGCACCGTGATGCTTCTTTCGGGAATCTCCGCCGTCGTTCTGTCGGCTTCGGAACTTTTGGGGCAGTACGGAGGACTGGACATAATGGATGTCCTGATCGGTTTCAGTTTCATACTGATATCCCTTTCCTTCCTGGCCAGAAGGGATTTCACGCTTGCCATAGGTACTATCGTCCTCGGTATCGGAACGATAACATATCCGTTCTTCGGCGATGTTTCCTATCTGATCACCGGATCGACATCATTCGTTGCCGGCGCATTGTACACAATGTACGGTTTCATCGCATGGTTCCATGTCTGCACGCACAAGGAAGAATATCCATGGCAGAACGACGAGATCGCAGATTCCGCCAACGATGCGGTAGGGACCGCCGGTTTCCTGATCATGGGAATACTGTCGATAATCGTCGGACTCTATTACCTTAACAATGTCCTGCATTTCATGGATATTCCGTCGATCCCTTACAACATAGTCAAGGTCCTGATGGCCGCTATGATCCTGTATTACGCCGCACTTGCCCTCAGGGACGGCGCGATAACGTCCGGAATGATGTCCCTGTTCTTCGGGTCGTCCACATTCACATTCTCCGTATCCGCATTGCTGCAGAATACCGGCGGAGTGGAGATCATGAATTTCATGTTCGGTCTCGGAATGCTGATGGCCTGTGTTGTATCCGTCAGGGAAAGGAATGTATCCCCGGCCATCGTGGGTTTCCTTGTATTCACCGCATTCTCGATCTATCCGTTCTTTTCCGGCGATGTGATCTATTACATGGTCGGAATACCGATCCTTCTTGTGGGACTCATCATGAGCATCAACTCCAGCCGTTATATCTATAGACTTGAGATCCGCGCATATGAAGAATGATGTCGTATGATCGATCGGCCTGTCTGCCGACCCCTTTATGTTAAGGGGAATGCGGTTCGGTATCAATCAAGATTGCAACAGTTTCCCTCATTGTCACCTTGTCAATACGACGATCATCGTATGTCGGTGATCATCAGTCTCTGATCAGCAAAAGATAACCTGCTGCGGCAGAACCTTCCTCATCGCCGACATATGTTCCTACCTGCACCGAACCTTTGTAGATCTTTCCGTCAAAAGCACGGCCTGCAGGCTCTGTACTGCCGGATAGGAATATGTTGCCGGAGGGATCGAATGTTGCCACCTCTTTCTCGGTGTAGCTGCCTTCCAATATGGCATTATCCGTAAAACGTCCGATGAACGTACAGGCATGGCCGCTGCGGAAGACCCTGCTTGAGTCATAACGGCCTATCATCGTTTTGCCATCTGCTTTGAATACGCGCCCGGGCATGCGGTCACTATCTGAATAGAATGTATTTATGAATATCTGGATCTTTATTGCGTGTCCTATCCATCTATAATATTCTTCTTAAGGGTACAAAAAAACAAAAATTTCATTTTCTATACCCTTAACTTCATTTTATCGAGATTTTGAAGCAATGATCACACTT
>Ga0172378_10000127_pt1 | contig 58222 bp, 48 predicted proteins | sample GrowelOW332metaG_FD_119755 | JGI IMG/M metagenome (GOLD analysis project Ga0172378, IMG submission 119755) | Groundwater microbial communities from an aquifer near a municipal landfill in Southern Ontario, Canada - Pumphouse #3_1 metaG | ecosystem: Environmental > Aquatic > Deep subsurface >... | reverse complement strand
TCTATTCTTTGGATTACTCAGCACAGCAGGAGCTTTCTATCTACAAAGCCAACAGCTACAAACTAGTGTGTTTCTGCTAGGATCGGTTATCGGACTACTTTCTGTGGGTGTACTCAATGTAAACAATGTACGAGATATGGAGAATGATAAGGCCTGCGGGAAACAGACCTTTGCTGCACGCATCGGAATGAATGGTGCTAAAATTTATCATGTATTGCTTATCTTAGCTGCCTTTGTAGGACTGTATCTACTTGAATGTTACGCTGCATTCTACTTAACACCACTCTTTTTGCTACATCTCTATTGGATGTTGACCAAAAAAGGAAAAGAGCTAGACAAACAATTACCGTTCTTATCGATCAGTACTTTGCTGCTAACTCTTGTATGCTCTATCGAACTGTTATTACACTAGTTCGTGATTTGCTAATAAAAAGATTATTCGTGACGCATCAAACGCTCTTGCGCCAAGGCTGCAAAGGTGGTTTCTGGACGACCGTAGTTACAGTAGGGATAGATAGAGATGCCACCACGAGGGGTAAAGATACCGGTTACTTCAATATATTTTGGGTCCATTAGCGCAATCAGATCTTTCATGATGATATTGACGCAATCTTCGTGAAAGGCGCCATGATTACGAAAACTAAATAGGTACAGCTTCAAGCTCTTGCTCTCTACCATGTTTACATCTGGGATATAACTAATACGAATCTCTGCAAAATCGGGCTGACCGGTAATAGGACAGAGGCTGGTAAACTCAGGACAATTGAAACGTACCCAATAATCATTACCGGGATGTTTATTGACAAAGGATTCTAATACTTCGGGGGCGTAATCCTGACGATAGGTAGTAGCACTACCTAATGATTGCAAATGATCTTCTGTTCTATCAGTCATTTTCTTTGTTTTTATTTGCTAAATAATGGTCGAGACCTGCTTTACGCAGTTTACATGCGGGACACTTACCACAACCATCACCTACTATACCATTATAACAGGTTAACGTTTTTGTGCGCACTAAATCTAAAACACCTAATTGATCGGCCAAAGCCCATGTTTGCTCCTTATTAATCCACATCAGAGGGGTATGAATAATGAATTGCTCCTCCATCGCTAAGTTGATGGTTACATTGGCAGAACGGATAAATGTATCTCTACAATCTGGATATCCACTGAAATCCGTCTGCGAAACCCCTGTTATTATATTTCGTATAGACTGTTCGCGCGCAAATACTGCGGCGATACTTAAAAAGAAGAGATTTCTACCGGGAACAAAGGTGTTTGGAAAACTATCAGCCGGCTTCTCTTGGTCCATCACCAGACTGGAGTCGGTAAGAGAACTAGTTCCTAAGGTACCAATAAAGGTAGCATCTAATAGATGAAAATCAACACCCGCATGCTCGGCTATGGCACGAGCTATCTCCACCTCCTTTACATGCTTCTGTCCATATGTAAAACAGAGTGCTACTACTCTTTTAAAGTTTTTCTTTGCCCAAAATAGACAGGTGGTAGAATCTTGCCCACCACTAAAAACGACTAAAGCACTATCTTCCATTATATTTCATTTATTTTTAATACATTATAAGAGACATCGCTATCAAACGTATCTGTTTGATCAATACGTTTCACATAGTTAACCACACGTATAGTGAGTGGTAAGACTAATATTTCATACAGGGTTTTTAATAAGATTTGAACAAGCATCATGGTGATTAGGTCGGGCCAAGCAATGATCCCGCCAAAGGCTATGGGGAAAAAGAGTATCGAATCGCCTGTCTCACCCACTACTGTCGACAAGATAGCGCGTAAGGAGAAATTTTTACCGGCCGACCAAATTTTCATCTTACTCATCACATAGGCATTCAAAAAAGAGCCTACTAAAAAAGCGGATAAGCTGGCCACAACAATGCGTGGTGCTAATCCAAAGATAAAGTTAAAATGTTCAGCTCCCTCCCAAAAAGGGGCGGAAGGAATATTAACGGCTATCAGTCCTAAACCTACCACTATAAAATTCATCAGGAATCCAGTCCAGATGATAAGGCGTGCTTTACGATAGCCATAAACCTCTACCACACAATCGTTAATGATGTAGGATATTGGGAACACAAGGAGACCAGCAGTAACACTGATGGGACCTAATTGGATTACTTTTGTTTCAAGTAGATTGGCTGCGATGAGACATACATTGAATAGTATACCTAGCAGCATAAAAGATACGGATACTTTTTGCTTCATATTTCCTGTTTTTTACGTGGTGAACCTGGAGTACACGACCACTATTAGGTGGCATCGGACGTTATTTCTTTGTTTTGTGGGCGCAAAGTTATAAAAATGTTTGTAACATTAGAGTCTCTTCTACTACTTTTTCTTTTCCACTGCATTAATTTTACCTACAAACAGGATATAAGACCCTTTATGTGCGGCCTTTGTTGTATCTTTTGTTGGAGTCAGAGTTGCTGGGCAAAGGGGTTGTTGCATTAAAGAGGAACAGTTAACTTGAAAAACCATTGGCTTTTCATCTGCTTGCTGTGTAGCTGTTAACAATAGCGTATAATCCGTGAGTTGCTCTATTGTTTTGCTGTTTTTATCCGTTGCTTCTATAAGCAATAGGGCTACTGGCTCTTGTTGCACAACGCCTACTCCAACCCACTCCGCTTTAGCAGGAAACGAAGAATAGGGCCCTGTAAACAGAGCAACCTGAGGAGCTATCAGCTGTTTTAATTGCTCTATTACAGTTTCGTTAGGAGCTATAACTACATTGGAAACAACCGCAGCTGTACTATTTGCCGCTAACGGAGCCACCGTTTCTTTTTGAGGCAATGGAGGGGTAGAAAAAGATTGCACCTTTTCTTTAGGAGCAATAGCTGTGGTAGATACACGACTAGCTAATTCGCGTAATACTGCATTTTCATAGATAGCACGTAATTCACCAAAAAGTTGGTCTTTTAAATCGATAGTCTTACATCTAAACTTGCCAGGACCAGGATACAACTTCGTTCTTTTTTTGTTCATAGCTTCTGCATCGGTAATCCATTTTTCTGCTCGATAGTGCTGGTCGCCTTCTCCAGTAGCATATGTATAGTTAATACGCCCCAACCGTAGGCTCACTCTAGCTGTGTCACACTTTATCTCCAGATAATAGGAGATACGTGCTCTATCTAACGAAAGTATAGAGGAGGAAAAAACGAGGTATTCATCTCCAGCTGTTGCAATTTCATGTGTAGAGGCATTCGCATACAACAACCTACTATGGGATTTATCAAACGAGGGTTGAAAACGTTGGATGGCCCATTCTTTTGCTTTAGCAAAAATAACAGCAGTAGACAACTGAGGCACATCAATATATTCTGTAAAAACAACCGACCCATCTACTAATGGAACAGCTCCCGCCATATATTTATGATCTATAGCAACACCAAAAAGTAGTGTAGGAAGAAAACATGCGAGAAAAGCTATTATTTTTTTCATTTGTCTTAATTATTTGATACTGCGAAATTAATAAAAAATGCATATAAAAAGAGTGTATCTCTATTTTTATAACTAAAGATACAAGGAATGAATAAAAAAGAACAAAGAAGTTCTATTTTTCCAATTTGAAGAAACACTTACTCTGTACATCTATTTTTATGCAGGTTTAACTAAATTAATCATTTTAGCTTATTTTATTAAAACACGTTAACAAAGTCGACTAATTGGCACTCTAAAAACCTTTAAACAAAGCTTTTAACAAAAGATAAAAAAAATAAAATCTAATATAGGAAGCAATTTATTTAAAAAAGTAATATAACTTTGTGATTCCTGAATTAAAATACACCTTAAAAGAGAAAATATACACTCCCTACTTATGATAACACAATTAGTAGATATATTGGCTACATTCGATAAAATTTCGCTGGACGAGATGAAAAACATTCGTCTTATGAACCGTACAGACACAAAGTTTATTACATCCATTTGCGAATTACCTCATTTCTTACAAGAAGCTAAAGAGCTCTATTATACACAGGAGATTGACCAGTGTACCATTATGCCCTATAATACAATCTATTATGACACGGCAAACAATGAGATGTATCTGGCCCACCATAATGGAAGAAAAAAGAGAAAAAAAGTACGCATCCGTAGTTATACACACTCGGGAATCTGTTTTTTAGAAATTAAAAACAAAAGCAACAAAGGGAAGACACAAAAAGAACGAATAGAGTTGCAGCAGGAGCAAACGCTCTATAATACAGATGCAGCACGCTTTTTAGCAGAAAAGACGACGTACACCACGCAACAACTCATTCCACAGATTGAAAATAATTTCAAACGCATTACACTGGTCAACAAAAATAAGACAGAGCGACTCACCATCGATTTTAACATCAGTTTCTACAACCATGTAACGCTACAGCACAAAGAACTACCCTCTCTTGTTATTATTGAGCTAAAACGAGAAGGGCACGCCTTCTCTCCACTGAGTGAGATGCGCAGACATATCCGTATTCCACAAACCAGTATTAGTAAATATTGCATTGGATCGGTACTTACCAACCCCTCTTTAAAACACAACTGCTTTAAAGAGAAAATCAGAGCTATTAATCGACTAGACTATCAATAACCTATTTATTACTACTAAACTATTTATTCAATGAACACACTACTCAGTACAAGCGTAACGGCTATCCCTATGATGGAACAGTTAGCCAATATTAGTGAGATGCTTTTACGCTTTGGCATCAACGCATTAGTTACCCTTTTTATTATTCACTGCCTATACTATACCAAGAGTAAACGGAGAGATTATTACTTCACCTTTATGATTATTAGTACCAGTATCTTCTTTCTTATCTTCCTTTTGGGAGGGGTAAAGATAAAAATTGGTTTTGCACTTGGCTTATTTGCTGTATTTGGCATTATCCGCTACCGAACCGAACAAGTTCCTATTCGAGAAATGACCTATCTATTTGTGATTATTGCTATTTCTGTTATCAATGCATTAGCTTGCGATTTTAGTTATCTACAACTGGGCATCACAAATCTTATCTTTATCTCTGGTGTATGGATATTAGAGAGTAACAGATGGCTCAAACATATCTCTACTAAACTCATTCAATACGATAGAATTGACCTTATTAAACCTGAACGATACCAAGACCTACTAGAGGACCTAAAAGAGCGAACAGGTTTAGATATAGAAAAAGTGGAAGTGGGCTATATTGACTTTCTAAAAGATGCCAGTATGTTAAAGGTTTTTTATAAACCCACCACAAATGAGATTAATTCTGTTGAATTTGTTACTAAAAACCCTAAAGACGATTTCCAATGATTAAGCCTAATAAATTGGCATTGGCCATACTAATGCTTGCTTGTTCTTTGACACAAGGCCATGCAGAAGATGATGATAAAGGAAGTATATCTAGCATTAAAATAGAATATGATGCTACTAAACATCTTGAAATAGAACTAGAGAATGAGTTGCGCACTATCGATTATTTGCAAACAATTGAGAGATGGAATAGCGAAATCACAGTGAATTACACCTTTTTCAATTTTCTTAAAATCAGTAATGGTTATAGCTTACTTCGATATAATCACGAAAAAAGAGGTTGGGAAACGGGGTATCGATTCTTCGTGGGTGCCACAGGGTTTTATAAATGGAATAACTTTAAATTGTCTCTAAGCGAGAAATACCAACAGACCTACCGCAAAGGGGTAGCACAAAAGACAACAAGAGATAATCCTAAAAAGATACTTAAGTCGAAATTGAAGTTAAAGTATAAGATCACAAAACTAGGACTAGAACCTTATATCTCTACAGAGCTGTATCACGATCTAAAGAGAAGATATAAGGGAAAACATGTGGTTACCAAATATGAAGCTGGTGTTTCCTATGCTATCAATAAACGCAATGAGTTTTCTATCTACTACCGCTATCAGAAAGAGGAGATAGAGGGAGATGCTAATAAAAAGATTCTAGGGATTGGTTATACCTTCAAACTATAAAAGAATCGTATAATAATATACAAAAGCGGGAGTGTTACCAGTGGTAACACTCCCGCTTTTTATCTTGGATAGGAACAACAAGCAAGCTTTTGGTTCCTAAAAGTTCGTTGTTTAGAATTTATAGTTTACACCAACACCAACCACCTTGTTATCACGTGTGAAATCTTCTTGGTAAGGTAAACCTGTACCTGAAAAATCCGCTTGGGTTTTGTTATAATGTTCATAGTTAGTAAAGAAATAAGCTACATTCAACTTAACAGCTTTAGACAACATGAAACCAGCACCAAAACCTATTGAATAGGAATCTGTTGCAAAACTCATATCATTCATATAAGCATCAGACAATCCATAATCGGTGGATTGAATACCAATACTAACCTGTGCCCATGGACAAACATCATACTCTATACCACCTAAAAACTCGTTGGTACCTTTGGTTAAGTGCTCTTGTTTATTACTGGCCATAGAGGCTGATTTATCAAAGAAATGGTGATAACCTGCTGAAATACGTAGGGTAGGAAGAATCTCATAGGTAGCACCAAAAGCTAATAATGCAGGAATATCGTGAGGCGTGTTTACACCATCTGCAAACAGACCTGTATCATCTACCTTGGTTTGATTCTCAATATTCATATGGGTGTTAAACTCATATTTTGCACCAAAGTTAAACTTGCCAATCTTATAGTCAAAACCAATAATTGGAGTTAGTCCCCATCCCGATTGATCACAATCTAGGTTCTTATCGGCTGTTTGACCAGCTAAGGCTGCAGCTTGTCCGGCTTTTTGCAGATACTCGCTATACTTGGCCATGTCTCCCGCTTCTTTAAAACTATTAGCAGCAGTTAAGGCTTGTTCGCCTACGGTAGTGAAATAGCTACTTAGATTTACCATTTGTGTACCACCTGCACCATCACTAAGAATATTAGCTTGGATATCTTTAACATAGCCATAGTAACTATTCGTGGTGTAATTCATTCGTCCACCTGCATAAACAGAAAGATGGTCGTTTACTTTATAACTTGCACCAATTTGTGCTCCAATGATATATTGACGTCCAAAAATATAACTATCTACCGAGTATTGTGTGGCAGGTATACCATTCTGACTAAGCAAAGCTGGGATAAGCGATACTTGCGATTCAAAAGAACCTAATCCGTTGTTGAAGGTTGCTTTACCACCACCACCAGTGATAGCTATAGACCCTGAGATAGCCCATTTATCGGTAACATATGCTGCTTGAATAGAGGGAAGTACAGGTACAGAGGTTGTAGCATTGAATAATTTGGTGTCTGAACCTCCAAATCCGGCATATGGAGCAAATGTTGTATTGATTTTTCTTTCTTGGTATACATTCTGTATGTTTAAAGAGAAGTGAAATCCCTTTTCTAAGAATTGGATACCGGCAGGATTAGAATAGGCTGCATCTATTTCTAACGATGCTTCTCGCGCTGGATTTCTAAGAAATGCAATCGTTTGATTGGTGTTCGTTAAAAGTCCTCCTGCTTGTAGAGCTGTTGATGCCGAAAGGAGAAGGAATGCAGCTAAAATTAATTTTTTCATTTTTTGTTATTGTTGATTAATTCGGCTGCAAAGATAGCTATTTATTGCACACTTCAAACTGTTGTGTGCAATTTTTCACATCATTACACAATTCAACGTACAAAAAGAGGGTAAAAGAGAAAAATAAAGCAACTTAATTAGCTGTAAATGACTGCTCTTATCTCCATTAATGAATAAGCTACACGATGAAAAAAAAAGAAGGAATATCTACTAGATATTCCTTCTTTTGGGGTGGCTGATGGGATTCGAACCCACGACATTCAGAACCACAAACTGACGCTCTAACCAACTGAACTACAGCCACCGTGTAAGCTTTTTTTAGAAAATAGACAAACAAAGGAAGCATTTCATCTTCATCTTTGCGGGTGGCTGATGGGATTCGAACCCACGACATTCAGAACCACAAACTGACGCTCTAACCAACTGAACTACAGCCACCGTGTATCTTTCTTTTTAAAAGCGATGCAAAGGTAACCGTTTCCATCTCTATTTGCAAACTTTTTAGGAGTTATTTTTCCAATAAGAAGCATCTTTTATTGGAGTGATTCCTCCCTAAAAACGGAACTTATTCCTTTCTTAAAGAGTATCAGCCTCTTAGCTTCTAGGGGAGCTAAATGATGAATAGCAGTACGCACGGGTAAAAGGACATAATTTTTTCTTTTAGCATTTGGATGCGAAACATAAACAAGGGAATAACTACAAGTATCTAACCGTGTATAGGTGAAATGTTTCTTGAGCGTCATCTTTACCATAAGACCACCACGAGTTGTTCTCTTTTTCATTCCTGAGATAAAATTGCCTAATGAATAGGCAACAACATGACTATCGGCATAATAACGGCTAGGTCGAACCTCTATGGGTTGCACCACGTGTGGATGAGAACCAATCACATGTGTTACCCCCTCCGCAATTAACCAATCGGCTAATGCTTCTTGTTCCCTGTTTTGTTTTAGGTGATATTCGTCTCCCCAATGCATACAGGCTATAATGACATCTGGCTGCATTGCTTTGGCTTTCGTTATATCGCGATGCATCTTCTTTTTATCGATGTAATTTACCAAGGTGGGTGGTGTAACAGAAATACCATTGGTGGCATAGGTGTAGGCTAAAAAAACGATTCTAAAGCCATTCTTTTCTAATAGCAAAGGGTAGGTCTTCGTCTTGGATAGCGAGTCACTATAGGTTCCTAAGTGAGGCAGCTGACACTTGTCTAATTGTTTAAGTGTACGTAGTAATCCTTTTTTTCCACGATCTAAACAATGATTATTTGCTGTTAGTAACACATCAAACCCTGCACGCTGAATGGCCTGTAGGTATTCATCGGGAGCACTGAATGCTGGATATCCCCGATAGGGTTTCCCGCCTAGTGTTACCTCTAAATTACCAATAGCTACATCTGCGGCACTGATTTCATCTTTTACGTATTGAAAACATTCGTCGTAGTTGTAGCTATTGTTATTTTTAGCAGCAGCAATCTGAGAATCATGCTGCATCAAATCGCCTACAAAGAGTAAGTCTATTTTTTGTTGCGCCTCACAAAACGTAAACAGTGAGCAAAAGAGCACACTGCTCCACCATCGCTTACGGAAGCACATTTTATACATAGTTTAGGACTTTAGTTGTTGTAAATGGCCTTTTTACCAGCTAGCAATGTGTTCTTCATTAAGGAGACGATGGTCATTGGACCAACACCACCGGGAACAGGAGTAATATAGCTACATTTAGGAGCAACCTCCTCAAAGAGTACATCCCCAGTTAGTTTAAATCCCGATTTTGTACGGGTAGAGGGTAAACGAGTAGTACCTACGTCGATAACCACTGCCCCCTCTTTAACCATATCGGCGGCTACAAAATTGGGTTGTCCTAAAGCAGCTATGATAATATCTGCTTTTTTACACTCCTCTTTGATGTCTGTTGAGCGACTATGACAAACGGTAACAGTAGCATTGCCAGGATAGGCTTTCTGCATCATTAAAGCTGCCATAGGTTTACCTACAATATTGCTACGCCCTAATACAACACATTTCTTACCTTGGGTTTCAATCTGGTAATATTTCAACAGATCTAAGATGCCGCTAGGGGTAGCAGAAACAAAACAGGGCAATCCGATGGACATACGGCCCACATTGACAGGATGAAAACCATCCACATCTTTTCTAAAATCAATGGCTTCAATGACTTTCTGCTCCGAGATATGTTTAGGGAGAGGTAGTTGCACAATAAAGCCATCTACATCTTCATCTTTATTTAGCCGGTCGACTTGTTCCAGTAGGTCGTGCTCGCTCACATCTATATCTAGACGGATTAATGTGGAGGTAAAGCCACATACTTCGCATGCTTTTACCTTAGCTGCAACATAGGTTTCACTACCGCCATCGTGTCCAACCAAGATAGCTGCTAAATGAGGACGTTTTCCTCCATTCTTTACTAAGAGCTCCACTTCTGCAGCAATCTCAAGTTTTAATTGATTTGCAACAGCTTTTCCATCGATTAATTGCATACTATATGTTTTAGATTCTATTATCTGCGTGGCATCATTTTATTCATCTTGCCACCACTAACCATCTTCATCATCTTACGAGTTTGCTCAAATTGTTTTAAGAAACGGTTCACTTCTTGAATAGAGGTACCACTACCCTTTGCTATTCGTGTACGTCGAGAACCATTGAGCACTTCTGGATGTGTACGTTCTTCCAGTGTCATGGAGCTAATGATAGCCTCAATACTTTTGAAAGCATCATCATCAATATCTACATCTTTAATAGCTTTACCCACACCAGGGATCATAGATGCTAGGTCTTTAAGATTACCCATCTTCTTAATCTGTTTGATTTGCGACATAAAATCGTTGAAATCAAATTGATTCTTAGCTATTTTCTTTTGTAGTTTTTTTGCCTCAGCTTCATCGTATTGCTCTTGTGCTCGCTCTACCAAAGATACGATATCACCCATTCCTAAAATACGATCGGCCATACGGTCGGGATGGAATTGATCAATTGCCTCTAGCTTTTCACCTGTTCCTACAAATTTGATGGGTTTATCCACCACTGTACGAATAGATAAAGCCGCTCCACCACGTGTATCACCATCTAGCTTTGTTAAAACAACACCATTAAAGTCTAAGCGTTCGTTAAATTCTTTTGCTGTGTTTACGGCATCTTGACCTGTCATCGAATCTACTACAAACAAGATTTCATTGGGATTAATCGCATTTTTAATTGCTTCAATCTCGTCCATCATTTGAGTATCTACGGCTAAACGACCAGCTGTATCCACAATCACTAAATCATAACCTTTTGATTTAGCCTCTGCAATAGCATTTTGAGCTATCTGTACTGGTTTTTTATTCTCCTCTTCTGCATAAACAGGAACATCTATTTGAGATCCCAACACTTTTAATTGCTCAATAGCAGCAGGACGATAAACATCACAAGCAACCAATAAAGGTTTTAGATGACGTTTCTCTTTTAGCATCTTGGCTAATTTACCGGAGAATGTTGTTTTACCAGAACCTTGTAAACCTGACATCAAAATGATGGAAGGATGCCCTGTTAAATCAACTTCAACTGTTTTGCCTCCCATTAATAGAGCAAGCTCATCGTGCACAATCTTCACCATCAACTCATTTGGCTTAACGGCGGTTAGCACGTTTTGACCTAATGCTTTTTGTTTTACAGTATCTGTAAACGACTTAGCTACCTTATAGTTAACATCGGCATCTAGTAATGCTTTACGTACATCTTTTAGTGTTTCTGCTACATTTATCTCGGTGATTTTTCCTTCACCCTTTAAAATCTTAAACGATCGCTCTAGTCTCTCACTTAAATTGTCAAACATATCTTTATAATTGTTATTTTATATACTCAATTTTAGACGGCAAAAATAATCATTTTATTCTACTTTCTAGCTATCATACAGCGATTTATTGCAAGATTTTAAGCCTATCCCCTCCTAATTGTACCTTTTTACAGCTTTTTTTCTATTCCATCTGACCATTAAAAACAGGATGCCTAACAAAAAAAGTGGAACAAAGGTGTTGAGAATTTGCCATTTACGTAGATGGAGAATAATCTCTTTTTGATGAAGCAGGTAAAGCGGATTTTTATGCTTACGAAGCGCTACTAGCTGCTTATTGCCTCCTAAATAATTCACTGCATTCACTAGAAATGAAGCGTTACCTAACTGGGTTTGCATACTTGGTGCATAACCCAATGGGATAGGCCTACTTTCTGCATGCACCGTTTCCCATCTATTTTTTATTAATGAGGAGCTTGCTGCTACAATAATACGCGCAAAAGAACTCTGTTGCTGATGCATGGATGCATAGGGAAGAGAGGCTTGGGGAATGGATTGATAGCGAAATAGTGAATGGAAATGTCCCTCTAATAAAACGGCTACTGGCTGAGCAGGCTCATTAAAATAGCTGGCTACAACGGGCATATCAACATAACGAAGAGATATCTTTTCTGGAACGGGCAGCGTATGAATAGAAGTAGAGGTGGTTAACAAAATACTACTTCTAATAGATTCTGCTTCTACTAGCGACAAGGAGCTCACAAATTCGGACTGCACAGGGGATAACTGGGCAGTGATAGGATGAGATGCATTGGGTTGCAGCAAAGGGGAAAAATACCAAGGCAATAGGCTATAAACGGGTGCCTTTTCTTGGTCGGTTGTAGCTAGACGTATGGGCGTACAATTGAGGTCTTGAAGTAACTCTGCATTAACACGTACGCCATAGGTAAAGAGCAAATCATCTAGGTTATTTTCATTCTTGTAGGTGGCAGACTCACCCACTCCATTAAAATAGTCTGCCGAATAGGAGACACCATCGAGTAAGAAAAAGAGACTACCGCCCTGCATTACATAGCAATCTAAAGCAAATTTCTCTGCTTCAGTAAAAGGTTCACGACTCCCTGCTAGGAGAAGCACTTTATAGGGATATAAAAGGGCTGGGTCAGTGGGAAGAACACCACGATCTATGGTGAAATTGTTACGCAACAACTGCATGGCCTCGAAAACATAAGGTTCTGTAATCTCTCCATGCCCCTCTATAAAAGCTATGCGGGGCGATTCTTTTTGGGTAAACCGATGAATTACATTGTCCCACTGATATTCTAACTGATCGATAGCCTTTTTAATCTGTTCACTCCATAACTGCTGCTTATTTGCAACCACTAAGGGGATTTGCAGCGTGTCTGTCTGATAAATCACCTCCATCCAAGGGGTGATAACCGGAGAATCCTCTTTTATCGCTTTATGTTTAATTTCCTCTAGCTGCTGCGGACTAGCAGTGATTGGCTGCAACTTTACAGATAGTCCATGTGGTGAATGCTCTGCCATCTGCTGTAGAAAATGGAGAGTAGAGTGTTTTATCGGATAGAAGGAGGGGTTTAGATGGCCATCAACATACAGATTTACGTGCAAAGGTGCTGCTAACTGCTGGAGCAAGGAGTAGGTGGTAGGAGAAATGGAAAATCGATTCTTCCCACTTACGTCTATACGAAGATAGAACATAGAGGAAAGGAGCAGTAGACCCAAGAGAATGGCTCCAGAGCGGACTATTCTTTTTCCTTTCTGTAAAAGATTTACTGTTTTTAAAAGGGCGGAGGAACAGCTCATAAAGAAGAAGACAAGTGCAACTAGATATATATAGGTACGCGAATCGAACAGACCATTTACCAATAAATGGTAGTGTGCTTGCAATCCATATCCAGCTACTGCAGAAGAAAGCTCCCCAACAGGAAGAAGCGTTGCTACAAACGCAAAACCATAAAAGAGCCCACAGTTGAGCAGGAGTGCTACTAAATAGGCAACAACCGAATAACGTGTAATGGTAGAGGTAAAAAGGCCTATTGCTGTAAACACCGTTCCGAGTAAAAGAAGAGCTATATAGCCGTTTAAGACAGCATTACCATCCAATCCAGCTACTGCCATGTAGGAGAGACTTAGAACTGATAGGAGACTTAACACCAGGGCAACAGAGAGATAGAACACAATGGCTATCATCTTGGCTGCTACAACGTTGAAGGTTTTTTTTAAAGAATAAGAGCGAATGACAGATTTTCGTAAATGCAGCTTTTCAGAAAAGCTGTTCATGGTGAGGATGGGGATAAAAAGAAGAGAAAACAGCGAGAGCAGTGAAAACAAAGGGCTCACAGAAGCAATACCACTTAATGGAATATTGTAATCACTCTGAAAGACCCATATAAATAACGATTGCAACAAGCTCCATAGGAGCAAAACAGCTACACCTGTGGTGGAACTAAATAGTTTTGTTATCTCTTTGTAAATTAGATGCTTCATTGTTTCTTTCTACAATTTATACTCCTATCGTTAATCCTTCAGGTCAATTACTAAACCATCATAGGCTAAATGAATATGTGGCGGCAAGGATGGATCAACGATTGCATGTTTACCCATTTGGTGATTAAGGTGTATCAGATAGGTCTCCTTGGGAGCAATCTTTTCAACAACATGTAAAGCTTGACTTAAAGACTGGTGTGTAGGATGTGGTGTATGTCGTAACGCATTCATCACCAAGCACTCTACCCCATCTAAAACAGCTAGAGAGGCATCGGGCAGGGTTAGCATATCGGTAATATAGGCTAATTTACCTATACGAAAGCCAAGGATAGGCCGTTTGCCATGCATAACCGTGAAAGGAAGTACTTCCACATCAGCAATAGTAAAGGGAAGCATGCTGGTTACACTATTCAAGATAAAAGTAGGAATTCCTGGGTATCTAGGCTCGGTAAAACAATAATCCATTCGCCGTTTTAATTGATAGAGCGTCTGTTGGTCGCCGCAGATTGGTATATCTCCCATTCTACAGAAAGGGCGTAAATCATCCAGCCCACCTACATGGTCGTAATGCTCGTGCGTGATGAGTACAGCATCTAACTTCTTGAAAGGACGATTCAGCATTTGCATTCTAAAATCGGGACCACAGTCTATGAGCAGTCGCTTATCTTCTACCTCAATCCATGCAGAGGTACGAAAACGTTTATCTCTTTTATCTGTTGACTGACAAACATCGCATGCACAGCCCACTTCGGGCACGCCTGTAGAGGTGCCACTTCCTAATATTGTTATTCGCATTCTGGTTTACCAATAAAATTTACTTCTGGAGAAATAGTAATTGCAAACCGCTCTGCTACACTTTTACAAATTTCTTTGGAAAGATGCACTACTTCTTTGCCTGTTGCTCCTCCTTTATTCACTAACACGAGAGCTTGTTTACTATGTACACCTACTCTCCCTATTGTTTTTCCTTTCCAGCCACATTGGTCAATTAGCCATCCAGCAGGGATTTTTACCCGCTCTGCATCTACTTCGTAATAGGGCATCTCTGGGTATTCTTGATGCAACAGATGAAACTTTGCTTTTGATACTACTGGATTCATAAAGAAACTGCCGGCATTTCCCTCCTCTTTAGGCTCAGGCAACTTGCTCTTTCGAATAGCCACAATCACCTGACGAATAATAGCAAGAGAGAGCGTTTTATAAGCAGCCAGTTCTTTGCTGATGTTACCATAGCTCAACTGGAATACGGGGTTCTTCTGCAAACAAAAATCGACAGAGGTGACAATATATTTCCCTTTATCTTTGCCCTTAAAAATACTTTGCCGATAAGCAAACTTACACTCTTCATTGGAGAAGACACGTGGTTCTAGGGTTGCTAAATCGAGGGTAGTAACTTGATGAATCACATCTTTTGCCTCTACACCATAAGCGCCTATATTTTGTACTGCAGAAGCTCCAACTTCGCCGGGAATGTAGGATAAATTTTCTATACCGCCTAGTTCATGTTCTACGGCCCATGCAACAAAATCATCCCAAACGATGCCTGCTCCTACTCGAACGAAAACCGCAGTGGGTGTTTCTTGAACAATCTCGATACCACCAATTGCAGAATGTAGAATGGCTCCATCAAAATCGCTCAAAAAGAGTAAATTGCTACCTGCCCCTATGGATAATATTGTGGAGGAGTGTTGTTGAACCTTTGGCAACAATGTCTTTAAATCGGCTACCGAACTGTATTCATAGAAATAATGTGCAGAAACATCTATACCAAATGTGTTATGGTCTAAAAGAGAGTAATTAGTATGTTGTATTACCATAGTATTAATAACTTAAGTCTTCAAATTTATATAAGCTCCATTTACGCTTTATACGTTTAAAATATAGGGCGTTAGAAAAGAAGTTATCTACCGATTTTAGCATTAGTATACGCGTGGTTGAGGAGGGAGCATCTGTTGCTCTATAAACAATGTTTGAAATTATACCATGCGGCAAAGCGGGTTTAAATACCTTCCATTGATTCAAGTCCATTGTTGTTTCTACAATAGAAAATTCATCGTTAGGATCTAACGTAACATATTTTAGAGGTGTAATTATTCGCGTGGATTGAAAGGTGTAATCGGAAGCAAACTGATGATAAAACGTATAAAAATCAAGGTCGTCTAATGTATCCAACTTCTCTTCATTGATTTGCTGCAACATCCAATGCGATTTTTTTCGTTCAAAACAGTATTGCTTTATTTTATTGCTATGTAAATAGATCCATTCAAACTTAATATCCGTCAAAGCGGAATCATTTAATAAATCCAATTCTTGCTCATGGTCAAAAATCAGCGTAAAATACTTTTTCTTATAATATAGCGAGTCGTGTTTCCAGTCTCCCTCCTCTATAACCGTTGAATCGGAAAGACGACGACTCAACAGGGGGAAAGATATACGACTTTTCTGAAACGAAGGACTAAGTGAGAACCGATAGATGAAATCGGCAAAGACTTCATCAACAGCTTCTGTACTATCCTCATTATGCGTTATTAATTCGTCCATCTGTATCAGATGGGAATGGAGTGTATCTTGAAAAGCGGAATCCATCTGATGGTACATAACAGCCAATACTGGTTGATATGTTTTTTTCTCATGGCACATGGTACACATCCATAAAAAAATAAAAAGCAAAAAATATCTCCACATAAAATACGACTTTTAAATTCTATATTTAAGGATGTAAAGTTACCTATTTAAAAGTATTTTAATCCAGAAAATCAAAAAGAATTTACGATGTTTAAATTAAAATGAAAAAAAAACGGGCCTATACGTCATAAAACATTATCTTTGTAAATATTTTGATTTAAAACAAACCGATACAATCATGATAGCTAAGATCAAACAACTTTTAGAAGAGGTTGAAGCAATTAAGGCAAACACTGCCAATGAATTAGAGACATTACGTATAAAATACCTCAGTAAAAAGGGTGTTATCAACGATTTAATGAATGAATTCCGCAATGTTCCTTCTGATCAGAAACGAGAAGTAGGCATTATGCTCAACCAATTAAAAACAGCTTTACAAGAAAAGATTAACAAGCTACGTGAAGATTTAGAGAATAACGACAATGACGTTGTTGACCTAGATCTTACTAGAACATCTTATCCTGTACGCCTAGGGACCAGACATCCACTAACCATTGTGAAGAACGAGATTATTGATATTTTTGGACGCCTTGGCTTTACCATTGCAGAGGGTCCAGAGATTGAGGATGATTGGCATGTGTTCTCTGCTCTTAATTTTGCAGAAGACCATCCTGCACGTGACATGCAAGACACGTTCTTTATTGAGTCACATCCTGATATTCTGCTTCGCACACACACATCGAGCGTACAAACACGTGTTATGGGTTACTCCAAACCTCCTATTCGAATTATTTGTCCAGGACGTGTTTTCCGTAATGAAGCAATCAGCTACCGTGCACACTGCTTTTTCCACCAAGTAGAGGCTTTATACATTGATAAAAATGTATCCTTTACAGATTTAAAACAAGCACTCTTACTTTTTGCAAAAGAGATGTTTGGAGCAGAGACTAAGATTCGTCTTCGTCCCTCTTATTTCCCATTTACAGAGCCTAGTGCAGAGATGGATATCTCTTGTAATATTTGTGGAGGAAAGGGTTGTCCTTTCTGTAAACACACAGGTTGGGTGGAAATTTTAGGTTGCGGTATGGTTGATCCAAATGTACTCGAATCAAATGGTATTGACAGTAAGGAATATAGCGGTTATGCTTTAGGCATGGGTGTGGAAAGAATTGCTAACTTAAAATATCAAGTAAAAGATTTACGTATGTTTTCTGAAAATGATACGCGCTTCTTAAAAGAGTTTGAAGCTGCGCACTAGGCAAAATTTTTAAACAAGAGATTAATTGAGCCCATCTTTCCATTGTGTATGCATTGGGGAGATGGGTTTGTTTTTAACTTAAAAGCATAGGCAATGAAGAAAAAAGAACTATATGAGCAGGTAATTCGTTATTTTGAAAAGGAGATGCCAATAGCTGAGAGTGAGTTAAACTACTCCAATCCATTTGAGCTCTTAGTGGCCGTAATTCTATCTGCACAATGTACCGACAAGAGGGTGAACTTAACAACGCCTGCTCTTTTTCGAGATTATCCCACAGCCAAGGCCATGGCGGCAAGCTCACACGAAACAATCTTTACATATATCCGCAGCATCTCTTTTCCCAATAACAAGGCTAAATATTTAGTAGATATGGCTAAGTTACTCGTAGAGGAGTACAATGAGGTGGTGCCTAGCACATTAGATGATTTGGTTCGATTACCGGGAGTGGGTAGAAAAACAGCAAATGTTATACAGGCTGTTATTTTCAACAAAGCTGCTATGGCGGTAGATACACATGTCTTTCGCGTTAGTCACCGGATTGGTTTGGTGTCTGCTAAACAAACGACCCCTTACGCTACAGAGCAAATACTCATGAAATATATACCAAAAGAGATTGTACCCAAAGCACACCATTGGCTAATCTTGCATGGTAGATATGTCTGTCTTGCACGCGCACCCAAATGTGACCAATGTGGCTTAACAAGATGGTGTAAAGCCTATCAAAAGAATCCACTGAATCCTAAGGCTAACGACATAAAGCTAAAATAACAGTTATACACGAAGGGTCTGATCACAGATGGTGGACAGATGTGCATGATGGGTAATAAACAACATCGTTTTATCTTTATACTGAGCTTGTAAACGATTTAGTAAAATACTCTCTGTATCTGTATCCAAAGCGGAGGTAGCTTCATCAAATAGAAATATAGACCCCTTACGTAAGAGAGCACGAGCAATAGCAATACGTTGTGCCTGTCCCTCCGAAAGTCCCCCACCATTTTCAGCTAATACGGTGTCTAAGCCAAGAGGCAGTTCAAAAACGAAAGTGGCTACGGCCGTTTCTAATGCAGCTCTTAGTTCTTCTTCTGTAGCTTCTGGATTACCCAAATACAGATTATCTCTGATGGTTCCGCTAAAAAGCGAATTCCCTTGTGGCACATATACAAAATTGGAACGAGTTGCAGCAGAGACCAGAGATTGTTTATTTTTACTCTTCAAAACAATACGGCCACTTGTAGGAGATATTAGTCCTAATATTAATCTGATGAGTGTTGTTTTTCCAGCTCCTGTTTCTCCTAGAATAGCAGTAGTGCTTCCTGGAGAGAAACGAAAAGAAAAATCTTTTAGGATTAAATTACTATCCTCTTTATAAGAGAAGGAGAGGTTCTGAAGTTCCAAAGAGACTGGAGATTCCAATGCATTTTGTATTTGGTCGTTTTCAAGTGCTATATTTTCTAAGTCCATCAATCGCTCTGCTGCGGTATATGTTTTTATAAAAACAGGCACAAACGATGTTATATCAAAGGCAGGTCGTTGCACCCGTCCCACTAACTGCAGGAAAGCAGTCATCGTTCCAAAAGAGATAAGACCAGCATTTAGTCGATACACTCCCCAGAGAAAAACGAAAAGATAGCCACTATTAAAGCCCATAGAAAGTGTAACTCTGGAGAACAAAGATAAACGTGTCCTACTTTTTACCTGCTGATGTAAATCATCTTGTAGACGATCTAAAGCATCCATTCGGTCTCTCTTTGTTTCTAGTGTTTTAATCACGATATGCTGCTGTACCGACTCTTGAATAACAGATTGGATAGCACTATCACTTTTACGAATTTGTTGGTTGTAGCTCCGCATCCGAAACATATAGACCTTGCTCATCAATAAAAACAAAGGAATAATCAATAGCAGACTAGCAGCTAATGAAATATCTAAGATGCAAAAATAGGTGAAGGAAGCAATTAACTGTAAAAGGGTAACAAATAGGGCGGGTATAGAGATAGTCAGCAGTTGAATAACGTCGTTTACATCCCTATTAACACGATTAATCAAATCGCCAGAATGATATTTTTGGAGAGAGAGCCACTGACTACTGAGCAGGTGACTAAAGAGTCTGCGGCGCAACCGATTTGTTCCATCCACGGGCATACATGCACTTAACCAAGTGTCTAAAGAAGAAAAAAAGAGTTGCCCTATCATCAAAGCAACAACAAGCGCAGCACTACCCCATAGATTTCCCTCCATGGCACCAGTAGCTATATCTACTACTTGTTTAGAAGCCCACACAAAAAGTAGACTACACGCCACCTCGAAAACACCAATCAAGCAACTTAACAGAATGCGAGGACGCTGTCCTTGTGAGCACACGTATAGCCACCGACAGACTTTCATAAAGGCTGCTCTCTGTAGTGTGAATTTCCGTATCTTATCTCGTAAACGCATCTTTATTCTGCAACAATACCAGCATCTAGCCACGACTGACTTAACGTAACAGCATCTGTAGAAGCTGTCTCTCGGTCTATATCATATTCTTTAACCAATAGGTCGGCTAACTTGTCTGGTGTAAAACTGCCACCATCTGTTTCTATCTGTTTCCATAAATAAGCTGCAGAATCATTTAACTTAATAATCTTATTAAAATCAATATTCTCTACACCTTGTGCTACCACTACATTGCTATTGCACACATCGCGCAATACAAAGCCTTCTTTTATCTTCATTTCCTTTTTATTATATGATTATATATAGCTAATAACAATCGACGAATAGGCAACATATAACGCCAAATATACCACAGAAGACGCCATTTTAGCGTTCCATAGTCTACTCTCACCTTATTTCTTGTAGCACTTTTTACATACCCCACTATATCCTCGGTTGCTATTTCCTCTGTTCCATAACAATTACCATCTCCACGCAGTTGATACCCATCTTTTCGCTGTTTCACGATACGATGTAGCAAATAGCGATCTCTATTTTTTTCTTTTGCAAGAACAATTGTACCAATATTCAAGGAGCTCGTTGTTAACGGTGCTATTACCACACTATCTCGTTGATTAATCAAAAAAGGAGTCATACTAACTCCCTTTACTGTTAAAGTGACTGTATGTCCCTCTTTAATAAGCTCCTTAATACTTTGCATAAGCAGCTCGTTGCCTACAATCTCTTTCCTTACACTATCCATGAGTCACACGCGCAAAACACAATTTAGCAGCAGCTTTATCTGGCAAACAATTAAGTTTGTACACCGGAACAGACATCGATAGGTCGGAGAGGGTTTGCATCAATCCATCGCTTATCCGCTGGTCCCATTTCATAAGAGAAGAAGAAGCTAGTAGCACTACATAGGCCTCTAGCGGTTCCAAACTAGTTATTTGATTAGAGGGAGCTTGTTGCAGTTCCACAAAAGCCGCGATAGAAGCACTCTCATTTTTATAACAAGGTGTTTTTCCACTCCAAGGTGTACCAAAAACAATCTTCTTGCCCTCTATTATCCGAACAACAGGATTGTCGTCATTAAGCAATGCCGTTTGCGGAATAGTATCGAGCCATAACTGACTGTGTGTACTTTTCCCTGTGCCACTAACACCTAGAAAGAGATACCCTTGGTTCTTGCGTTTAATAACAGAAGCATGCATTAGAATCGTTGCTTTTGAAGCTGTTGCAAAGGCATATGCTAACATTATAAAATTGTTCAACACAAATGAGTCTACTCTACTATCTGATTGCAAAGAGACCTTTAACGAAGAGAAATCGTGTGTAGCTTGTAGAACAAATAAATCGGTACAGTTATGTGGAATCAAGCCAAAGCAATAACCGTAGTCCGTGGTATAAATAGCAATCTGCGCATCATCCCAAGAGAACTGATGAATTTTTGTACCCTCCACACTTAAGTTCCCAACAATTTCTAACAGAAAAAGAGGCTCTTTCACAGCAGTTTCAGTGAACAAGAAAGGTTCATAAGAGGGCAGTAAGGTACGCACCACTGCAGGATGGTCGGATAAAATAGAAAAAATATGTTTTGCTACCTGATAGGTTACTTTGTTTTGTTCCTTCATTTTATATCTCTAATTTCATAGAAGAATGCATTATCTACGCATTGCAAAGATATATTTTCAGAAGTGAAAACGCAACAAAAATCATTAAAAAACACCTACTATTCTATGAGTGACGTATAAATAGCAAGTAAAGTGTCAAGAAACAGGAAATATTTTCTAACTTTGCAAGCAGAAGAAATAGAGAATTCTTATTATATTTAAATTTAGAGAAATAGTATTATGCAAACAATTGACAAATTTGATTTTGCCGGTAAAAAGGCGTTCGTTCGCGTAGATTTTAATGTTCCGTTAGACGAAAACTTCAATATCACAGATGATACCCGTATCCGTGCGGCTCTTCCAACATTAAAAAAAATCTTGGAAAAAGGTGGTAGTTTGATCATTGCTTCACACATGGGAAGACCCAAAACAAACCCTGATGAGAAATTTTCATTGAAACATATTTTAGGTCATATTTCTAAGAAATTAGGCGTTCCTGTTCAATTTGCAGATGACTGTCAAAAAGCACAAGCGCAAGTGGCTGCTCTACAAGCTGGTGAAGTTTTACTTCTTGAGAATCTTCGCTTTTATGCAGAAGAAGAGGGTAAACCTCGTTTAGCAAAAGACGCTACCGACGAAGAGAAAGCAGCGGCTAAAAAAGCAATTAAAGAGAGCCAAAAAGCATTCACAAAAGTATTGGCTGATTATGCTGATTGTTATGTTAACGATGCTTTTGGTACAGCACATCGTTCACACGCTTCAACAGCTTTAATTGCAGATTACTTTGATACAGACCATAAAATGTTTGGTTTCCTAATGGAAAAAGAGGTAATGGCAGTAGAGAAAGTGATGAAAGATATCAATCGTCCATTCACTGCTATTATGGGTGGTTCTAAGGTATCTTCTAAAATCGAAATCATAGAAAACTTGCTAGATAAGGTGGATAACCTAATCATTGCTGGTGGTATGACATATACATTTACAAAAGCATTAGGTGGCAAAATTGGTATTTCAATTTGCGAAGATGATAAATTAGACTTAGCTCTTGCACTTTTAGAAAAAGCAAAAGCAAAAAATGTAAAAATTGTTTTAGCTGTTGATGCAAAAATTGCTAATAAATTTTCAAATGATGCCGATACCGACTTCGTAAAAGTTGGAGAAATACCAGACGCTTGGGAAGGTATGGATATTGGCCCTGAGACAGAAAAAATCTTTTCGGAAGTTATTAAAAACTCTAAAACAATTCTTTGGAACGGCCCAACAGGTGTGTTTGAGTTTGACAATTTCACTTCTGGATCGCGTGCTGTGGGTAATGCCATTGCTGAAGCAACAAAGAATGGTGCCTTCTCACTAGTAGGTGGTGGTGATTCTGTTGCTTGTGTTAATAAATTTGGATTAACCGACAAAGTATCTTACGTTTCTACCGGAGGTGGTGCTCTATTAGAAGCCATTGAGGGAAAAACACTTCCTGGTATTGCTGCTATTAAAAAATAAAAGTAGATTTATCTATATACGTAGGGCTCTATACTTCAGTATGGAGCCCTATTTTTGTAAACAAGGAAAATCTCACTCTTTTTAAGAATAAATAAGTCTATGAATTTTCTTAACTGTCAATTATTCTATATTTTTAGACTTTACTTGTTTAATATAAACATAAGATGATACATTACACATGAATACAACTTCAATAAAAAAAGAATACGATAAAATCACCACACTACTTACCGAACATCGATTACTGGAGGCTTTGCAAAGAATTCAGGTGAACCTAAAGCAGCTACAGAGCTGGGAGCTGAATTCAAAACACGAAGAGATTCAAACAGCCTATCAGTTTATGTTAGATTATATGCAACAAGGAGTAAACGATCCTGAAAGGGTAGCTTACTACACAAATCTAATCCAAAAAGCAACAGAACTAGCCAAAGCAGTAGAAAGAGAAATGCTTATTCTATCCTCTCAAAGCTATTATTTTGATTGCATTCGTCGTTTCAGAGCACAAAAAAACGTTACCTATGAGGAGATAAAGATGCAGCTTGAATCGTATACAGAAGAGCTCTCACTCCTTAGTCTACAGAGGAACAATAGTAATTACCAAACGGAAGTTACAACTATCCGTTTAGAGCATGAAAAAACCCATCGCGCACTTTTTTACCAAACATGGACCTCCCTGCAATGGAGTAAGAGTGAAGCTGAACAGGCAAAATTGATTATGTCTTCGCTACTCATTAGTGAGGAGGATAAATCGTTGTTTCTGAGTTCTATCACCATGAGTCTCTTCTTTTCATTCGATTTGAAAAAATATTTTTTACTCATGGATTATATCACCGATGCTAATGTAGACCTTTCCCAGCGTGCTTTAATTGGATTTATTTTGATTACCTATCATTCGGAAAAAATTATTCAAGATAAGCCACAAGCTATTAGTCGTATCTCCCTGCTAGCAGATATTCCTAATTTATCCGAGAAGATAGACCGCATACAATGGCAATTCCTACTCTGTAGAGAAACCAAGAAGATTGACCAAAAGATGCGAGAAGAAATCATCCCTACTCTTATGAAAAGCACCGATATCACCAAACTAAAAATTGGCTTTTCAGAAAAGGAGGAGGAAAATTTGGAGGAAATCAACCCCGATTGGGAAAACAAAATTGACCAAGAGGAGATTACCAACAAGATGAAAGAGATGACCGACCTACAACTAGAAGGAGCTGATATATACATGAGCACATTTGCACATTTAAAAGGATATGCCTTTTTTAAAGAGATGTCAAATTGGTTTTATCCCTTTGATAAAAACCATTCCTCCGTTGCTGGTTTGTATGACTCCGAGAAAGATGGCTTATTACTAGATACACTCATCAGTTCTAATCACTTCTGCAACTCAGATAACTACTCCTTCTGCCAAACCTATATGCAACTACCCTCCTCCCAAAGAGAGATGGTCTCACAACAGTTAAAGGAACAGGTAAATGCCATCAAAGAGGAGAAAGCATCCTCTGCACTTGTGCAACCAACACGAAAAGAAAAAGAGGTGTCGAATCAATATATACACGATTTATATCGCTTCTTTAAACTCTTTCCACGTAGAAATGAATTTAAAGATCCTTTTCTACAAGATTTAAATTTTCAAAAATGCAAACTGCTAAAGAGCCTCTCTCAATCGGAAAAGGCACAGCTTACACTTGCTAATTTCTTCTTTGAGAAAAAATATTTCGAAGAAGCAATCAGCGTGTTTCAAGAGATAAATGAAGCAGCACCAGCACGTTCCTCAGAGATTTACCAGAAAATTGGTTTTTGCTATCAAAAAGTAGGAGACTATGCAAAAGCTATAGAGAACTACATATTGGCAGATATCCACCAGCCCGATCATTTTTGGACCATTCATCATCTTGCTCTTTGTTACAAGAAAAAGGGAGAATTGGATCAAGCTATTCTTTATTACCAGAAAGCCACAAAGCTGCAACCCGACCACCTGCCTACTATCTTTCAGTTAGCTAACACGTTGGCTACTAACAAACAGTTTGCAGAAGCACTACCACTCTATTTTAAATGGGAATATTTGAGCAACAGCACTTCCAAAGCATGGAGAGCCATAGCATGGTGTTCTTTTGCCATTGACAAAATGGACGAATCGCTAAAATACTACTTAAAAATTATTCAGAATGGGGAGGGAAACGCACAAGATTTTTTAAACATTGGACATCTATACAATATCCAACACGATTTAAAGAGTGCCATTCTTAATTACAAAAAGAGTAAAGAGAAATGCCAATCGACAAACGAGTTTGTTCAGCTCTTTCAACAAGACATAACGCTGCTCGAGAAAAAAGGCATCCATCCAATAGAAAGTGCATTAACGATTGACTTAGTCATCCGTTAATGCACTCCATAATCCTGTTCCAAGGTAGATATCCTCTACTTTGGAACCGTTTTTTTTATCAACTAGTTAAACAATTTGATTCGTTGTAGGGTCTGGAAAGACAAGAGAAGGCGTAAACGTTTTTGCTTCCTCAAAATCCATTAAACCATATGCCATAACAATGATAATGTCATCTACTTGCACTTTTCTTGCAGCAGCACCATTTAAACAGATACAACCCGATCCACGTTCCCCTTTGATAACATAGGTCTCAAAGCGCTCCCCATTATTGTTATCTGCAATAGACACCTTCTCACCTGCAACCAGATTAGCCACATCCATTAAATCCTCATCAATCGTAATACTTCCTACATAATTTAAATTGGCTTCTGTAACGCGTACACAATGCAATTTAGATTTTAATACTTCAATCATCATAATTTAGTTCAATTTTAAGCTTTTATACTTTATATTATCTATTAGACGAACCTCACCGCAGTAAACTGTAATACAGCCAATAATAGCGCTTGCCTGCTCCCATTCGGTCACTTGCTGCAATGATTGCGCATCAACAATCTGAAAATAGTCCAATTCTAAGCCATTGGCCAATCCAATAGCACTACAAACATACTGCTCTGTTTCCAAAACAGAGTGGTTTTTTGAATAATTAACACTCTCAAAAAGAATCTTAGATATCTGCAATGCATCATTACGCTGCTTAGAGGAGAGTCGTGCATTCCTACTACTCATTGCTAAGCCATCTGCCTCGCGAATAATTGGGCAGCCCACAATCTCTAAGTCATAGTGTAACTGTTTAACCATCTCTTTTATGATGGCCAATTGTTGAAAATCTTTTTCACCAAAATAGGCACGTGTAGGTGCAACAATATCAAATAACTTGCTAACCACTTGGGCCACGCCATTAAAGTGACCAGGACGAGCTAATCCCTCCATTACTTCATCTAAAGGAGTAAAGCTAAAGCTTCTTGTATCGGGTTGTGGATACATCTCCTCTACACTTGGGGCAAATACAAAAGTAACGCCAAGAGAGTCTAATAATTTACAATCTACATCAAGCGTTCGAGGATATTTTAATAAATCGTTCTTGTCGTTAAACTGAGTTGGATTTACAAAAACACTTACAACTGTAACCGCATTATTAGCTACACTTTGCTCTACCAACGAAGCATGTCCACGATGTAGTGCTCCCATTGTAGGGACAAGTCCAATCGTCTTGCCATCTGACCGTAACTGAGCTAGATCATGTTGCAATTCAGATTTAGTATATACTACTTTCATTTTATTCTATTAATTACTTCTCCACTAAAAAACTGTGCAAAATAAAGTATTATTTCGCACATAAAGAAAACAATTCACGAATAATTCATAAGAATTTGTTTTTTATCGCAAAAAGTGCTGAGCATTAATACAAAAATATAGCAGAATTATGGAAATTAATGAATTAATAGGAATACATAATTAGGGAAATACGACTATTTTCCGTATATTTGCACAAATAAATTTCATTCTAAAAGACAACGAAAAGCAATGAAAGCCAAGAAAATTTTATTTATCACTCAAGAGATTACACCCTACGTAAAAAACACGGAGATGTCTGCTATAGGAAGAAATCTTCCACAGGCCATCCAAGAAAAGGGGCGAGAAATTAGAACCTTCATGCCTAAATGGGGTAATATCAACGAAAGAAGAAATCAACTTCACGAAGTCATCCGTCTGTCGGGTATGAACCTCATTATAGATGATACTGATCATCCATTGATTATTAAAGTAGCCTCCATACAAGCAGCAAGAATGCAAGTCTATTTTATAGACAACGATGACTACTTCCAAAATCGACTAATGGTTACAGACAAGGAGGAGAAAGAATATGAAGATAACGATAGTAGAGCTATTTTCTATTCTCGAGGTGTATTGGAGACTGTAAAGAAGTTACGTTGGTGTCCAGATGTCGTTCATTGTCATGGATGGATAACTGCGCTATCTCCTCTATACATCAAGAAAGCCTTCCAAGATGAGCCATCATTTAGAGACTCTAAAATCATCTTCTCTTTGTATGATGACGATTTTAAATCCACTTTTCATGATAGTTTTAAGGAAAAGCTAATGTTTAAAGGCGTAGAGAAAGAAGATCTAGATGTAATGGACGATAAAGTGAATTATGTAGAGTTGATGAAACTTGCCATTAAATACTCTGATGCGTTTATTCAAAGTAGCGAACATATCAATCCTGTCTTATTAGAATTAGTAAAAGAGAGTGGAAAACCATTACTTGGCTACCAATCTCCTGATAACTACATTGATGCTTTCAATGCTTTCTACGATACCATTTTTGATACTAACCAGTAGCTATTCATCTCTTACCAAGATATAACATATGAAATTAAATTATTTATGGTGCCTATTAGTGGTAACATGCTTGGGATGTGATGACACAACCAACCAAGTTGGATTAGACGTTCTTCCTGATGGAGATAATCTTAGTGCTTCACAAGAATTTTACAACGTTCCTACAAATTCCATTTTATCGGGCCCTGTATATGCAAGTGGCGACAATGCTTTTTTAGGAAATTATTCCGATCCATTATTTGGTAAACTAGAAGCTAGTTTTGTTACGCAATTTAATTGCACCGACGATTTTGAACCTTATGTAGAAGATGGACAAATTATAAAAAGTACCATTAAGGCTAAAATTTTATTGGGCTATTCAAAAACAAATTTCTTTGGAGATGAGTATAATACTTGCGCTTTGAGCATCTATAACTTAAACAAATCGTTGGAGGAGGAGAACGACTCCTACTATTCCTCCGATTTTGATCCAAAAGATTTTTATGATACCTCTTCAACTCCTATTGGAACTGCAATTTATTCTGCTAGAAACAATACGGTAGATGATGCATTGTGGGAGTCCACCACTTATTCACCTGCCATTGTTGTAGATATCCCAGCCGCAGTTGGTAGTGAGATTATTGCCTTAACCACCACTCATCCAGAGTACTTTAAAAACTCAAACACATTCATCAACAATGTATTTAAGGGTGTTTATGTAAAGATGACACACGGAGATGGAACAATCTTATATATCAATAACGTAGTGCTAAACGTCTATGCCGATGTTTATGTGAAAGATGAAGATGGAAACTACCCAATTAAACGAGAAGCTGTTGGTTACGAAACAGAAGATTCAATAACATCAGAAAGTGTTATAGCACAATTTGCAGCAACAAAAGAGGTTATTCAAGCCAATCAATTTATAAACTCAGGTCAATTAGCCAATTTCGTTGCAGATAAAAAATGCACCTATCTTAAAACACCTGCAGGAATCTTCACGGAAGCAACATTGCCCTTAGAAGATGTTTTTGAGAATCATCCAAACGACTCAATCAATGCTGCATCTATAACCTTTAACGCCTATAACAAATCGGGAGTAACTAGTATAGAAGAGCTACCCTATCCTACAACTATTGTTATGCTACGTAAGGATGAGTTGAGCACCTTCTTCAAGAATAATGAGTTAACCGATAATATCACCTCATACATCACCTCTATTGGAGATGAAAATGAATATACTTTCAGCAATATCAGCAAACTAATCAAGACTTGTCTTAAGGAGAAAAAAGTAGGTACTGCTTCTGCCGATTGGAATAAAGTAGTTTTAGTTCCTGTAGTAATTGGATATGATTCAGCAGGAAGTACACTCGTTTCAATTAATCATAACCTTAAGCTAACTAGTGCTAAGCTACTAGGAGGAGAAGAGGGTGAGGATATTAAGATGACTGTTACTTACACTACATTTAAATAGTAGAAATTATTTTTCTATATAAAAAAAGAGCTATCTATTTATTTAGATAGCTCTTTTTTTGTTTCTTTCTATATTAACTTAGCTCTTTTTCTTGGTCGATTTAGGTTTATGTTTCTCCTCAACAGCCGTTACTTCCTGCTTCATTTGCGCCTCATAGCGCTCCACTTTAGCTTGCAACTGATTGATCTCCTCTCCCTGATTGTTAATCGTTATCATAAGTGCATTTAACTCTTCATCGTCTATATCTTCTGGAAATTGTGCATTCACACGCACTATAAAATCACCCAAAATATTCATATAGTTTGTAAAAGCATCATATGGAGATTCATAAATACCACGGTCTAATTCAATGCCCGAGTGTTTAGTAGACATAAATCTAAAATTCATACTACCCTGCAAATAGTCCCAATCTTGTTTAATCTTCCGGTCTTCGCACAAACAAACACGGTCGGCAATACTATAGAGCTTTTTTATAGCCTCTTTTTGCAATAGATTACTCATCCACGCACTCACATCGCGCTCTTCATCTGTCCAAGAAATAGGATAAGTAACATGCATTGGGCCCACAGATTTCAAGGTAGAACAAAGAGTAGAAGGCGTTGAAAAACCAATGCCAGCATTCTTCGCACAAAGTGGTAAAGCCTTTAAGAACTCCAGTATATTAGACGACAAAGGCTGATAATAACCAAATGCGCTTAATTCCATAAAGATATTAAACACCTCCTCCTCCTGAGGATAGTTAGCAATCCAACTAATATATTTATCTGCAAATAGTGGGAACTCACTCCAGCTCGAATTAGAGAACCGAAGAGAGATATCGTCGGACAACTTATAATCGCGTAATAGAAGTTTCAGTTTTGCGTTTTGGTTACAATGGTAGAGATAATGAGGGCTCTTCCATCCTAGTATATGTTTTGCTCCCTCAGTTAGCATCCCTTTATATCCCATACTAGCCACAATGCCGCCAATATCATCCGAATAAAGTAAGCCTGTATTCCGCAATACCGTAGGCTTTTTACCAAATAATTGCTTGATCTTAGTACTATGTCTTTTTACATCAATTCTAAAACTTTTTTCGTGCGTCAATGAAGATAAGCTGTTAGCATAAGGCTCCGCTAAAAACTCACAGCACCCTGTCTCGTTTAGCTCTTGCAATAAATCGATCACCTTAGGTGCATACGATTCTAACTGTTCTAGAGCAACACCAGAGACCGAAAGTGCCACTTTAAAAGTACCATTACCCTCTTTAGCCATCCCAATCAAGGTAGATAAAGCAGGCACATAAGAGCAATTAGCAATATGATTTATAGTTGCCTCATTCGCATAATCGTCATAATAATAATGATCTGTACCAATATCAAAAAAACGATACCGTTTTAAATGAACCAGTTGGTGAATTTCAAAATACAAGCATATTGTTTTCATCTTTATATTATTTTTTTATTGTCTATTATTAAGCACACGTTCATAAATGGCTCTTACTTTAACCCCTACCTTTTCCCAAACAATTTGGTCCACCTCTTTCTTTCCTTCCACTTCGAGGAATTCGTTAAGAGGAACATATTTACAAATAGCATAAATAGCATCTGCCAAAGCATCGATATCCCAATAATCAATCTTGATACAGTTATCTAAAATCTCGGCACAACCCGATTGCTTAGAAATGATAGTGGGAATACTTACTTGCATCGCTTCTAAAGGAGAGATGCCAAACGGTTCAGAGACCGAAGGCATCACATATACATCGCTCGTTTTAAGCACCTCGTACACCTCTTTTCCCTTCATAAAACCTGGGAAGTGAAAGCGGTCGGCAATACCTCTTTGTGCAACTAGTTTAATCATTTTATTCATCATATCTCCATTACCGGCCATAACAAAACGAATCTTCTTTGTCCGTTTTAAAACCAGTGCTGCTGCTTCCACAAAATATTCTGGTCCTTTTTGCATCGTGATACGTCCTAGGAAAGTCACTATTTTTTCCTTTTCATTTTTTTGTGGAACAATATCTAGTACCTCTTGAGGTAAAGGAGACACAGCATTATGCACCGTAGAAACCTTATTAGGATCTTGATGATATTTTTCGATAACCGTTCTTCGGGTTAGTTCACTTACGCACATAATATGATCGGCAAAATCCATTCCCTTTTTCTCGATAGCATAAACAACAGGATTTACCTGTCCGCGGCTACGGTCAAAATCGGTGGCATGTACATGGATTACCAATGGTTTTCCAGAGATTTGTTTGGCATGAATACCAGCAGGATAGGTTAACCAATCGTGCGAGTGAATAATATCAAACGTCTGCTGACGAGCCACCACACCGGCTACAATAGAATAGTTATTAATCTCCTCGTGTAGATTATCTGGATACCTTCCTGAGAAATTAATACAACCCAATTCATCCAGATGCATATAATTAAAATCAGCATATAAATGTTCCCTAAAATCATAATAATCTTGCGGGTTCATCTGCTCTCCTATTTTAGATTGAACATAGTCCCACTGCACATCTCGCCATGCAATAGGCACTCTATTCATTCCTATAATCTTTAAAAAACTTTGGTCCTCGTCGCCCCAGGGTTTAGGTATACAAAAAGAGATTTCCATATCCTCTTGTTGCGACATCCCCTTAGTTAATCCATAACTAGCAGTACCCAATCCACCTAAAATATGAGGAGGAAATTCCCATCCAAACATTAAAACTTTCATTCTTATCCTCCTTTATTGATTGTATTTATTTAAAATATTCAGTGTTCGCAATAATTCAGCTACACTCATAGCAAAAGAAACAGCACCTCGGCCTTTAAATGGAGGATTACCATCAAACAACTCAGGAATAGAGCCAATACCATGAGCAGTCATCTCATCCTCAAAATTAACCAGTTGTCGTTCTACAAACGATACACCGCTAAGGGAATGAATTCTCAGATAAGCTTCGAAATAGAAGCCAATTAACCAAGGCCATGCTGTACCCTGATGATAGGCATAGTCTCGTTGTAACTGTGTGCCTTCATAGTTAGGGTTATATCCTGTACTCTTTGGGCTGAGCGACCGTAGTCCTCTACTTGTAAGTAGCTCTTTGGTCACCACATCTAAGATGGCTTTTTTCTGCTCTTTTGTAAGTGGAGAATAATCAAAAGCTACAGTAAAAATCATATTAGGGCGCACACTCCAATCCACCGTTTCACCATCTACAAAATCAAATAAATAACCATATTTGTTTATAAACACATCTACAAAAGATTGCGCAGAAGCAATAGAATGTTCATGTAGAAGATCGGCATAAAACTCTTTACCCTGTTCGCGTGCCATTGTTTCAATAAAGCGAAGGGAGTTATACCACAAAGCATTTATTTCTACTACGTAGCCCGTACGAGGCACTACTGGCTTCCCATTGACCGATGAATTCATCCAGGTAGCCGCTTTTTCTATACCATTGGTATACAAGAGCCCATTTTTATGTAGAAACAAATTAGGATGCTTACCTAATCGTATATAATCCATAACATCCTGTAGAAGCTCACCATAAAGGTCAAAGCACTCCTTAGTAGAGGTATATTTAGCATATTGTTGAATAGCCCAAACTACCCACAACAAAACATCCGGTTGATCTATCTCTTCTATAGAATAGGTCACCTCTTCATTGTTCATGAACTGGTATATCGCTTTTCTAGCAGTTTCCATTGCAGAATGAAACTCATCTGGCTCTTGAATGGCTAATGTAAGTCCAGGTAGAGAGATAAACATATCTCGTGCTCTACACTTAAACCAAGGATATCCAGCCAACACATAGTGTTCGCCAAGTTGTTTGTTATGAAACTGATGGGCCGAGTTTTTTAGACAATGCCAGAAAGAGTCGCGTGGCGTACGATCGTCCACCTCTTTTTGGAATATTTTTTTCAGTTGTCTAGATTTTGTTTCTGTTACACCAGCAGAAAAAACAACACTCTCTCCTTTTTTAATCTGTACTTCTATATAGCCAGGAACATATAAATCTTCATTATACATATATCCTCTTTCCTGTTCCTTAGGATACTCAATATTCTTATACCAGTCTGGCACAAAGTAGAACACCGATTTCTTATTGGTTTGCATATACAAATTGGGATATCCATTATACAAACAAGTCTCTATACCGTTTTCAATCTCCCTATACGTTTTATTGATTTGCTCATTTTGATGCGTATATTCTCGCACACTACGAAAGGCCAAAAAAGGCTTCAATTGTAAAGTAGTAGGAGAATGAGCTTCGAGGAGTGTATATCTAATTAATAACCGGCTTTCATTGTGTACAAAAACTTTTTCTTTTTTAAGTAGCACCCCACCAACCCTATAGATTGTTGTAGGCACCTTTTCACAGTTAAACTCACGGATATATTTATGACCATTCGGACTAAAATTGTTGCCCTGATACTTGTGTAATCCTAGGTTAAATTCCGCACCATGCTGAATAACCGTTTCGTCTAAAGAGGACAATAACACATGATTGTCACTGTCCAATTCAGGAATAGGAATCACTAATAACCCATGATATTTCCTGGTATTACAATCTACCACAGTTGTACAATGGTAGGCTCCAGATCGATTGGTTCGCAAGACCTCTTTTTGAAGAGATTCTTCCAAGTTTGCCATCTGGATTTTATCAAATCGTAAATAACTCATATTTTTTTTCTAGTAGATTAGGTAAAAAATGGTTTGCAGTTGCCCGCATTCCTCAAAATTACATAATTTAAATTTCCTTACAAAAGGATAAACAATAATTATTGTAGCTATCGAATAAAAAATAGCAACAACCACTTAATAGCCTCTTATATACTCCAAATAAAGCGTAATGGAGAGATAAAATGACATTAATCTGTAAAGAGTTCAAAGGAAAATTTAAAGCCTATTTTATTAAACTTTCCGCGGATATTATTGGCAAAAAGTCCCATATTAAATAGATGAGTAGAGAAAGCATATCCTATCTCAAAATAGGGAACTAATCGTTCTACACATAAAACACTAAGATAGAGACGCTCCTTTTGGATTTTGTTTAGACATCCATTAAATCTAGGCAATAGCAAGAAAGGCGATTCATAAGTTAGATTTGCACGTAAATAATAATTTGAAGCATTATACCAACGCCTATCTAGTAATTGAAAATCACCACTCTCTGCATCCTCCCAACCTGTAGGTAAATTAGACTGAAACAGTTTAATATAATCCACAAAATGTTCCTCCTCTTGATTGGTAAACAAACCTGCTCCCACCCTATAATACAAAGAGCGTATAAATCCAAGTCGAACGCTTTTCTGCATATCAAACTCAATCTGTTCATACTGCCCATTACTACCCAGAATACCCTTAAGTCCTCTCTCATAAAGCAGAGAAAAGGTAGGATAATGCGAATAGACCTTGATTTTTCTATTACCATTCATATAATAATGCTGCTCGGGTGTCCACTCCACTTCAAAGGTAGGTGCAAAACTGACATACGCTTTTGTTAAGGCATCAAATCTATCGGTTAATGAGGTGTTTGGGTTGATGAGATATATTTTTCTGCTCTGTTTATTGGGTCGCCTATTGTGCATCGTAAAACCAGAGGTTAGAATTAACCCATTTACAGGTTCCACATGATGTAGTATCTTGGTATATACATCTTTGTAGTAAAGGATATCAATCTTGTTGAAATCGACTACTTCATCTGTTTGGGTGGGAAGGGCATCCATAATAGAATTATTATAGATACGATTACCATTTCCTACCTCAACAGTCAGAGAAGCCGGGAAAACAAGTGTATGGTCAAAAGCCCCGTATACCCTCCAATAAAATTCTTTGAAGGTAAAGTTATAACCTATTCGTGGGGTAATTTTCAATAAACGATCTTTAGGAAACAAGATATTGAATTTTAATTCTTGCCTATACGAAAAGCCACGGGAAGGAGAGTACCCAAAAAAGAAAGGATTGATTAAAGGTGAGCTTTTCACTTTACTCACGTCAGAGAGTTTAAAGGTATGACTTCGTACCAGTGCATCACCTAGCTCGCCCCAAAAAACACTACTATTATAGAAGAAGCGTTTTTTTGTTTTTTTAGGCAAGGTGCTCTCACATCTCTCTTTCAGTTGTTTATAAAGCTGCAGCTCATAGCCACTCAGACTGATGGGCCGTTTAGCAATGATGGCTGTACTATCGGTTTTGGGGTGCGTCAAATGCTCTTGTACAAAATAGGCATCCGATAGATCATACTTATTTTTACGTTTATCCCTCTTCTCCCCCTTCTCATACAACACGATATCTTTATACTCCGCATATAAATCGGAAACACTTTCAATATGATTGCCTAAAAAACGAAAAGTAACGTTCAATTTCATCCGTTGAGGAACAAACATAGCCACACCACTATCCCCCATAAAAACAACAGCCTTAAATTTCAATAAGCCATAAACACCAGCAAGTGTAAATTTTTGTATATGCCAATCCCTATCGTTAATAACCAGTTCGCCCTCCATTAACTGCGTATTATGTATGCGTGGAATCACCTTAATCGTGTAGAGACTATACCCTTTATGTTGCTGCACAGTAACTAATTCATAGCGATAATAGGAACGAGCATTCTCAGCAAGAGGAGAGAGGAACTTATCGGGCAACAAAGAGGAGTTGTAGATGTTTATACGTAGATTTCTAACTAACTGTGTAGATAAGCTCTTATAATGCTTAGCCGTTCCACAAGAAGCCAGTTGTTTAATATTTAAGATGTTGGGCGATTCAAAACGAACACTGTCTAGTGTTTCTATGATGTATTGTTTCATACCTTTCTGCAAGTAGAACATAGATGGAACAACCTTCAACAAATGGTTCTTACGTTTGATGTCTATTATCGATTTAACGTATAGTTCGGCCGCATATGATTTTACAATCTCCCTATAGAGAGGAGCTCTCACTAAGACTTGGTCCATTACGGAGTCAACCGATATATTAAATTGCTTTTCTACACTTACAGCTTTCATCGAGAATGAAGGGCTGAACAAAGTGATTAAAGTAAGATAGAATAAGCATTTCCTCATATACAATGAATTAATCAAAAATATAATAGAATGCAATTTACATATATTTCTGAACAATTCAAGTAGAATATTATGGAATTATAATATAATATATATATATTTGTGGTTACAAACATCCTATATAACACACTAAATGATCGTAAAAGAAAAATCAGCTTATAAATTAGCTGAAATTTTAACAGAACTGTGGCCACTGCTTACGGAGGAGCAGAAATCATATTTAGAAGAATGTTATACCATTCAACGCTATAAAAAAAATGAGACTATTTTTTGTGAAAATGAGGTACCACAAAACCTGCTCTGCCTTATTAATGGAAAAATTAAGATTCATAAAAATGGCGTAGGTGGAAGAAGTCAAATCATTCGAATGATTCGTCCTATTGGTTATTTTGGATATAGCGCATACTTTGCCCAACGCAAATGCATTACAGCCGCTGCTGCATTTGAGCCCTCTACTGTCTGTCTGATACCACTAGATGCTATCCAAAAGGTAGTAAATGAGAATAATCACTTGGCACTGTTTTTCATTCAACTCTTAGCAACCGATTTAGGTATTGCCGATGAACGAACTGTCAATCTTACACAAAAACATATTCGTGGTAGACTAGCCGAATCACTCCTCTTCTTAAAAGAGAGTTACGGTGTTGAAGAAGATGAATCTACATTAAGTATCTATCTCTCGCGAGAAGACTTAGCCAATCTATCCAACATGACTACCTCTAATGCTATCCGTACCCTATCTAATTTTGCAGCCGAACGAATTATTTCGATTGATGGCAGAAAGATAAAGATTATCAACGAAGAGAAATTAAATAAAATCAGTAAGATAGGATAAGGGAAGCGATTATAAAATCGCTTCTCTTATTCGTACTAATTTTTCGAGCAGACCTTCTAAACGATCTAGCTGTAACATGTTTGCACCATCACTCTTCGCTTCAGAAGGATTCTCATGGGTCTCAATAAATAATCCATCCGCTCCAACAGCAATACCTGCTTTAGCCACGGTTTCAATTAGCTGTGGCATGCCGCCCGTTACACCCGATGTCTGATTAGGCTTCTGCAAAGAATGGGTCACATCTAACACAACAGGAAAGCCAAACGTTTTCATCGTAGGTATTCCTCTATAATCAACCACAAGGTCTTGATAGCCAAATGTAGTTCCTCTCTCGGTAATCATCACTTGGTTATTACCAGCATCCACCAACTTATTCGCTGCAAACTGCATGGATTCTGGCGATAAGAACTGTCCTTTTTTCACATTCACAATTTTTCCCGTTTGGGCAGCAGCCACCAATAGATCGGTTTGTCTGCATAAAAAAGCGGGAATCTGTAGCACATCCACATATGCTGCTGCGCGTTTAGCCTCATCGGCCGTATGAATATCTGTTACAGTAGGTATGCCAAAGGTTTCTCCCACTTTTCGTAATATTTTCAACGCTTTTTCATCGCCAATACCAGTAAAGGAATCGATACGAGAGCGATTTGCTTTTCGATACGACCCTTTAAAGACATAAGGTATGTTCAGTCTATTGGTTATCTCCACCACACGCTCCGCAATACGCATTGCCATCTCCTCGCCCTCTATAACACATGGGCCAGCCAATAAAAAGAAATTATCAGCTTCTTTATATCTTAAATAGTCATTATTCATTTTCTCCGTTTTATTTGGGTATTATCATTGTAAAAGCTTCCTTAGAGATACCTATATCTAAAGGAAAAGAGGAGGGTAACATACGTCCATCCACATCTAACGCTGCATTTCTAGCGCGCAACACACGCACATGTTTGGTTCGGTACGATTTCACCAGTTTATGGTTAAGTATTCTCCCACGTATGAGTAGCCACAAACCGCTAAACAATTGTGTAAATTGAGGTTGATAGATAATAGAGACATCTAACCAACCATTATAGGGCACCGCACTAGGTGTTAATCCATAACCATGTGCACTTCCTATACAAACAGTCATCACCTTATCGCGAATATGTTCATCATTGATACGCAGATGCATACGGTATAATTTTCGTTCAAAAATCAACAGGAACAGTGCAGCTAGATAAGACAATACTTTCACCCCCCAGAAACGTTTGGTCTGGTCGGTGATACGTACTATTCGTGCACCCAATCCAATATTGGCAGCATTCAGAAAATAACGTTTCTTATGCTCCTTATTAGCATAAAAAGCACAATATCCCACGTCAATCTTTTTTTGTCTACCAGCTATTATACAATCAACCGCCACTTTAAAATCGAGAGTTAATCCCCAGTACTCGGCAAAATCGTTTCCAATACCATTTGGTATGATACCCAACGCCACCTTATCTCTGAGTTTCTCATCGGCCGATAAGATTCCATTTAAAGCATCATTCAAAGCACCATCGCCACCCACAATCACAATAATCTTATACCCATTATTAACCATTGTACGCGACAAGCGCTCCACAGAACCAAATCCTTCAGACTGTACATAGTCAAAAGCAACCTTCTTACTTTCCATATAAGAACGAATACGCCCCCAACGTTTCTTCACCTTATTTAATCCTGCTTTGGGATTATAAATAACGCCCCATCTGTCTGGTTCTATAGCCATAATTATTCTTTCTTTAATTGTTGTACAACATATGCCACTTTCTCCTCCATCGACCAATTTGCCTGTATCCAACAGATAGAACAGCCTCTTCGTTCCATGCCTCTAAACCACGTCATTTGTCGTTTAGCAAACTGATGAATAGCCACCTCTAGTTGACGTACCATCTCTTCATAAGAAAGCTTGCCAATAGTATATAGAGTGAGAAATTTATATTCTAGTCCGTAATAAATTAAATCTTCTGGTGTAATAGAAGAAGTAGCCAATAAGCCTCTTACCTCCTCTACCATCCCCTCCTCTAATCGTTCATGTAAACGCTTCGTTATTCGTTCTCGTCGGAGCTCACGGTCAATATCTATTCCGATAATCAAACTGTTTATAGTAGGAAAAGAGCGCTTATCTACTGGTTGTAACAGATAGTACTCCTCAATTTCAATAGCACGTATCGCTCTTTTAACAGAGTCCACATCGGTGTTATTATGCAATTTCTTATAGGTAGCCAACCGTTTTTTTAAATAATCCAACGATTTATCAGCTAAAGAGTTACGTAGTTCGGTGTTTTCTGGCACAGGCAACAGCCTATAGCCTCTTAAAATAGATTCGAGATACATTCCCGTTCCACCACACATAATGGGTACTACCCCCTTTGCCTTTATAGCTTCATAAGCCTGCAGAAAATCGCGTTGATATTCATACACATTATATTTATAGCCAGGGTCAACAATATCAATCAGATGCGCAGGAATAGTCACACCATCTACCTGATATTCACGCAAATCTTTCCCCGTTCCAATATCCATACCTCGATAAATCTGCCTACTATCGGCACTAATAATTTCGCCCTGTAGCGTATGGGCCAATTGCACTGCAAATGAAGTTTTTCCACAAGCAGTTGGTCCAAGAATTGTTATTAAATCGTACTTCACCATTCTATTACTAGTATATAACGCAAATGTACAATATATTTCTGAAATATATTGTACAAAAAACAAATGAAATATAACGTTTAAAGAGTATAAACAGTGGGTACAACTTGAGCTGTTAATAAGATATTACGGAACAAAAAGAGAAGCGCTAGGTAATAAATTACCCAGCGCTTCTACCTTAAAAAAATAGAGTTACTTCTACTTGGTTAGAATATATTTTACAATCCATTCGCCCACCTCTTTTGTACCAAAGCTCTTACCGCCCTCTACCTGTATCTCAGGGGTACGCACCTCAGCATCTAATGAAGCATCCACAGCCTGACGAATCAACTCTCCCTCTTCATTCAAATTGAAATGTTCAAAAAGCATGGCCACCGATAAGATTTGTGCCAATGGATTTGCAATGTTTTTACCCTTTGCTTGTGGCCACGATCCATGAATTGGTTCAAACACAGGAGTACTATCTCCTGTAGAGGCAGAGGGTAGTAGCCCCATAGAACCCGTGATGCACGATGCTTCGTCGGTTAAGATATCGCCAAAAGTGTTTTCTGTAACCAGCACATCAAAGAAGGCTGGGTCTTGAATCATACGCATCGCTGCATTATCCACATACATATAATCCGTGGTTACATCGGGATAGAGAGGTGCCATTTCTTGTGCTATCTGTCGCCATAAACGACTAGAGGCCAACACATTTGCTTTATCCACTACCGTTAGATGATTATTACGTTTACGTGCATATGCAAAAGCCACTTTAAGGATACGCTCAATCTCCGAACGGGTATAATAGTTCGTATCATATGCTTTGTCATTATCCTGATATTTCTCCCCAAAATACATACCACCGGTCAACTCACGTATACAAACAAAATCAGCTTTTTCTACTAGTTCCATACGCAAAGGCGATTTATGTAGCAAGCATTTAAAGGTCTGTATAGGACGAATATTGGCAAACAAGCCTAATTTTTTACGCATAGCCAAAAGTCCCTGCTCTGGTCGTACGGTTGCCGTAGGGTTATTATCAAATTTAGGGTCGCCAACTGCAGAAAAGAGCACTGCATCCGCCGCCTTGCATACCTGGTAGGTAGCTTCAGGAAAAGGGTCGCCCACTTTGTCAATAGCATCTGCTCCACAGACAGCATAGGTATATGCTACTTCATGTTTAAATTTTTCAGAGATGGCACGCATCACCTTTACCCCCTGTTCGGCAATTTCTGGTCCAATACCATCGCCTGCTAAGACTGCAATATTAAGTTTCATTTTTATCTTTTTATCTATTAATAATCTTCTATTCTATTCAACATTTTTATAGTCGCCTTGATAGCTGCTTCCGTTTGGTCGGCATCCAAGCCACGGGTACGAAAAATCTTCTTATCATACTCCCAAGTAATTACGGTTTGTACAAAAGCATCCGTTCTACCACCCGGTGGAATGTTTACAGCATAATTTATTAATCGTGGAAAGGCTCGCCCTAAAATATCTTTGTAAATCTTACGCAAAGCACGTACAAAAGCATCATATTGTCCATCGCCAGAGGAGCTCTCTTCGTACGCCTGTCCATTAATCTCTATACATAGCGTAGCCATCGGCTTTAACCCATGCGCTAAGTTTACAAAATAGCTTTTGAGTTTTACCTTATTGTTAGCCCCCTCATGTTTTAAGACATCGGAAATGATGTAGGGTAAATCTTCTCGTGTCACCAATTCCTTTTTATCACCTAGTTCGATAATCCGTTCCGTTACACGTTTCATCGATTCCTCATCTAGTTCCAGTCCAAGATTTTGAAGATTCTTCTCAATATTAGCTTTACCAGAGGTCTTGCCTAAGGCATATTCACGTATACGTCCAAAACGTTCGGGTAGCAATTCATTACAATATAGGTCGTTCTTATTATCCCCATCGGCATGTACACCCGCCACTTGGGTAAACACATTTTCTCCCACCAGTGGCTGATTAGCAGGAATAGTAATACCCGAATACGATTCCACCACCCTACTTACATCGTTTAATTTATTCTCCACAATATGCGTACACGCACTAAAATGATCTTTTAAGATGGCTTGAACACTGGCCAACGGCGCATTCCCAGCCCGCTCTCCTAGTCCATTAATGGTGGTATGTAATCCTTGCACACCGCTCAACACCGCAGCTAAAACATTACTAACGGCTAAATCATAATCGTTGTGGGCATGAAAATCAAAAGGTATAGTAGGATACCGCTTTTTCATTTTTCGCATAAACTCAATCACTTGCAATGGATTAAGTATGCCAAGTGTATCGGGTAGCATAAAACGTTTTATACCACTCTCCTTAAGTGCATCTACTAACTGAAACACATAGGCTGGAGAATCTTTCATGCCATTGCTCCAATCTTCTAAATATAGATTTGTTTCTAGTCCCCTTTCTTTTGCGTAACGAACCACCGCTAAGATATCGCTGATATGTTGTTCAGGGGTCTTTTTTAGCTGATATGTACAATGCTTTAACGACCCTTTGGCCAATAGATTAATCACTCTACAACCCGTAGAATAGATCCAATCTACCGATGTATGGCCATCTACAAAACCCAAGACCTCCACTTTATGCAGTGAATCATGTTTCTTTGCCCAGTCACAAATAATTTTTACAGCATGCAGTTCTCCATCCGAAACGCGTGCAGAAGCCACCTCTATCCGGTCGACCTTTACATCCTCTAAAAGCAGACGAGCAATCATCAGCTTTTCGTGTGGAACAAAAGAAACGCCACTTGTCTGCTCACCATCGCGCAGCGTGGTATCCATTATTTCTATTTGTACTGATTTTCCCATGTTTCTATTTTGTGCTTATTACTTAAAAGGAAATCAATATCATCTAATCCATGCATCAGACAATGTTTCTTATAAGCATTAATCTCGAATGTCTCAGATGTCTGTGTCATTGTATTGGTGATGGTTTGTGCAGGTAGATCTACCACTACCTCCGTAGTAGGGTCTTTCTCTATCGATGCAAATAGAGCCGCTAAAAAGGGTTCGCTCACCACTACAGGTAAAACAAAGTTGTTCAGCTCATTGTTTTTGTGGATATCTGCAAAGAAACTACTTACCACCACTCTAAATCCATAATCGGCTATGGCCCATGCCGCATGTTCTCTACTTGAACCAGAGCCAAAGTTCTTACCCGCTACTAAAATCTCTCCACCATATAGGGGATTGTTCAGCACAAAAGAGTCTATCTTGTTACCCTGTTTATCGTACCGCCAATCACAAAACAGATTTTCGCCAAAACCCTCTTTGGTAGTTGCTTTCAAAAAGCGTGCAGGAATAATTTGATCTGTATCTACATTCTCAAGAGGAAGCGGAACACAGGTGCTCCTCACTATATTAAATTTTGTTTTCATTCTTTCTTACTTTTAGATAATTACATTAACTCTCTTGGATCGGTAATAACACCGGTAACAGCAGCAGCTGCGGCCATTAATGGACTCACTAACAAGGTACGTGCACCAGGCCCTTGACGCCCCTCAAAATTTCGGTTACTCGTAGAAACAGCATATTTACCAGCAGGTACCTTATCGTCGTTCATGGCTAGACACGCCGAGCAACCAGGTTGACGAATCTCAAAATTGGCTTCTGCCAAAATTTTATCCAATCCTTCTGCTCTAATCTGTGCATCTACCATCCAAGACCCGGGTACCAGCCACGCAATCACATTACTGGCACGCTTCTTTCCCTTTACTAAGGAGGCGAAAGCACGAAAATCTTCAATACGACCATTGGTACATGCACCTAAAAAGACATAATCAATTTTCTTTCCTAACAATAATTCATCGGGCTGAAAGCCCATGTATTTAAGCGACTTTAAGAAACCTGTTTTTTCCTTCTCTGTCATCTTCTCCGTGGTGGGTATTCGCTCTGTAATACCCATACCCATACCTGGATTCGTTCCATAGGTAATCATAGGGGTAATCGCCGATGCATCAAAGGTTACCTCCTTATCAAACACCGCATCTGTATCGCTTTTCAGCGTTTTCCAATGCGCTACTGCTTTATCCCATGCCTCGCCTTTGGGAGCATGTTCTCGTCCCTTTACATAGGCAAAGGTTGTTTCATCCGGAGCAATCATACCACCTCTAGCTCCCATCTCAATAGAAAGGTTGCAAAGTGTTAGTCGCCCCTCCATACTCATCTCCTCCACAACTGCACCTGCATATTCCACAAAATAGCCTGTAGCACCACTAGTGGTTAACTTAGCCATCATATAAAGGGCAACATCCTTAGCTGTAACTCCCTTTTTAAGTGTCCCATTGATAAGAATACGCATGTTTTTAGGTTTCGACTGCAAAACGCATTGCGAAGCCATCACCATCTCTACCTCACTGGTTCCAATACCAAAAGCTACCGCTCCCATAGCCCCATGTGTAGAGGTATGCGAATCTCCACAAACCACAGTCATACCAGGTAGTGTTAATCCACGTTCAGGACCTACCACATGAATAATGCCATTGCGTTTATCCTGCATGCCATAGTAGTTTAGTCCAAACTCACGTGCGTTTTTAGAGAGCATATCAACCTGACGTTTAGATATTGGGTCTTTAATCGGTTGGTCTTGGTCATGCGTAGGAGTATTGTGATCGGGCATACAATAGATATTGGCAGGACGAAGACAAGTTAGTCCACGTGCACGCATACCTTCAAAAGCCTGAGGACTAGTAACCTCATGGCAATAGAGTCTATCAATATAAAGTTGTGTAGGACCGTTTTCTACTTTTGTCACTACATGCGACTCCCATAATTTGTCAAATAATGTATTCATTGTTCTTTATCTTATTTTGTAAATTTGTTGATACAATCGATGTAGGCTTCAACAGAAGCTGCAACAATATCGGTGTTGGCACCAAAGCCGTAATAAACCTGCTGGTCATACTCCACTTGCATATGTACCTTACCCACATCATCGCTTCCTTTGTTGATAGCTTGAATGGTAAACTCTTTTAAAATCATATGGCGATCGATAATCTTTTTCAAGGCAGAGATAGCAGCATCTACCGGACCATTACCACTAGCAGCAGCCTCAAATTTTTCGCCAGCAATCTTTATTCCTACGCTAGCCACCGAACGTACACCCACGCCACTAGTTACCTGCAGGTATTCCAGTTTAATTCGTCGGTTCACGCTACGCTCTTTTCCCACTAAAACAAGAAGGTCATCGTCGTTAATATCTTTTTTCTTATCGGCAAGTTTCAAGAAGTTCTCATATACTTCGTCTAATTTACGCTTATCTACGGTTATACCCAATAAAGAAAGATGTTTTTGTAGAGCTGCTCTACCACTACGAGCAGTCAGCACTATAGCGTTGTCTTTAATTCCTACATCTTGAGGGTTGATAATCTCATAGGTCTGTACATTCTTTATCACACCATCTTGATGAATACCAGATGAGTGGGCAAAAGCATTTCTACCCACAATAGCTTTGTTCGCCTGTACAGGCATATTCATTAAACTAGCTATCAAACGACTCGTAGGATAAATTTTCTGTGTGTTGATGTTGGTTTGGATATTAATATCTTTATGACATTTCATAATCATGGCAATCTCCTCCAAAGCTGTATTTCCAGCACGCTCTCCAATACCATTAATGGTTACCTCCACTTGACGCGCACCATTCAGTACCCCCGCCATCGTATTGGCCGTAGCCATACCTAAGTCGTTATGACAATGCGTAGCAATAATAGCATGTTCAATGCCCGCCACATGATTGACCAGATAATCAATCTTTGCACCATATTCAGAGGGTAAACAATAGCCCGTAGTATCGGGTATATTAACCACTGTAGCCCCTGCTTTAATCACCGCCTCAATCACACGTGCCAAATATTCATTATCCGTACGTCCCGCATCTTCGGCATAAAACTCCACATCGTCTACAAAACGACGGGCGTATTTTACTGCAGCCACAGCGCGTTCTAACACCCCTTCTCGGGTGGAATTAAATTTATATTTTATATGAGAGTCTGAAGTACCAATACCCGTATGGATTCGTTTTCTTTTTGCAAAATGCAAAGCCTCTACAGCCACATCAATATCTTTCTCCACAGCACGCGTTAACGCACAAACAGTAGGCCATGTTACCGCCTTAGATATTTCTATCACCGAATTAAAGTCACCTGGACTAGAAATAGGAAATCCAGCTTCAATCACATCTACGCCTAGCGCTTCTAGTGCTCTAGCCACTTGAATCTTTTCTACCGTGTTCAACTGACAGCCAGGTACCTGCTCTCCGTCTCTAAGCGTTGTGTCAAAAATAAATAATCTGTCGTTCATATATCGTTTTTTTAGTATGATAAACAAAAAGCCTCTCTCACAATGAAGTGAGAAAGGCTTTTTATTATTTTTTCTATTCTATAATATTTATGCACAACACCCACTTCCTTCTAACTGCTCGAGTAGAATAATTAGACCACAAATAATAATAGAAAGGAGTAAATAACCCATATAAGTTTGTTTTATTAGCGTTGTGCTATTGGGTACAAATGTAATCATATTTTGGCATAAACAAAACAATTCGTTGTTTTTTTGCCTAAAAAAGCATCAATTTATAGGAAATAACCCTAGATAGACATGAATATTATATTCCATCCACTCTTTTTGTTGCAGTTGTGCGTCGATTTATCAGTAGATAAGAGTCATTGATAAACAATCGTTCGCATTCTCAAGAAGAGTATATAAATACAATGCGTCTCTTCTATTTATCCTGCACCTTTCGAGCCAACAAACATGATCGTACCAAACGTTTGCCCGCTTCTTCCGCCTTTTTTAGCGCTGCTTCATTTGCCATGGCATCTTTTTTATACACCATGTTAGTAAAAGATAAAAAGTTATTTTTATGCACTAAAGGCTATACAAAGGTAAGGATACCGAATCAGAATAGCAGCAAAAACAGAAAAAAACAGTGCGCAAATGGGGATAAATGGAGATTTTCACCCTTGAGATTATGTTTAGTACAGAATAGAGGTTTATTTTAGGGCATATATAGCTATATCTTTAGTAGAATATAGCTATATATAACTCAAAAACTATCTATATTCTGGGGTAAATTAAAGGTAGTTTTTCCTCAAAAAAACAGGTTGTATTTTTCTTTTCCGCCAATAGTTCTTGCATCTCATGCAAATAGCCCAGCTTTTTCTACTCCATTTAAAGAGGAAAAAACTGGGCTATTACTCTATATACCAGACAACTAGCGTACTAACCTATTTTTTAGGTTTCAACTTATTTACTAACAATTCTGCTACTTTTTGCGACGAAGCTGGATTTTGTCCAGTAATCAGTAAGCCATCTTCCAAGGCATATGCTGCAAAATTATCCGCTTTACTGTATATTCCACCGTTTTCTTTCAACATATCTTCTACAAGGAAAGGCACTACATCGGTCAGCCCTACTAAGGCCTCTTCCGAATTCGTAAAGCCAGTTACTCTCTTTCCCTTCACCAATGGCTCACCAGAACTGTTTTTCACATTCTTCAATGCAGCTGGCGCATGACAAACAAAAGCAATCGGTTTGTTAGCAGCATAAAAAGCCTCAATCAGTCTTGCTGAAACAGCACTCTCTGCCAAATCCCATAGTGGTCCATGTCCTCCAGGATAAAATACGGCATCATAATCTTCTGCAACTACTTCTGAAAGTGGAATTGTTTGGCTCATTTTCTTTTGCAATACGGCATCCGCTTTAAAGCGTATAGTAGAGGCTGTTTGACTATCAGGCTGATCACTTCTAGGGTCGATAGGTGGTTGTCCTCCATCAGGGGATGCTAGAGTAACTTGAACGCCATTGTCTACTAGATAATAGTAAGGTGTGGCAAATTCCTCCACCCAAAAGCCCGTTTTTTCACCAGTGTTGCCTAACATGCCATGCGATGTTAGCACAATTAGAATTTTTATTAGTCCCATTTTTTTCTTTTTTAATTGTTCTTTTTAGTAGCTCATTTCTACAATCTTCTTTACATCGGATGGCGTGAGTGTTTTACGTTCTCCAAGTCCAACCCAACCACGTTCGGTAAAACGTTTAGCAATAATCTCTCCAGTCTCCGCAAAATTATCGGTATATGCTGAAAGCTTAGTGGCAATGCCCAACGAATGGAAAAGTGCATCTGTCTTTTCAATAGCTGCATTTGCTTTTTCCTCTAGGGTTCCATCGGTTATATGCCATACACGTTCTGCATATTGTGCCAATTTTTCTTTTTTACTCTCAAAATTATAGCGATAATGGTTGGCCGCTAAAATGGCCAATGTTCTTGCGTGGTCAACACCATACAAAGCCGTTAATTCGTGTCCCATGGCATGTACTGCCCAATCCGAAGGAACACCCTGTTGGATTAAACCGTTTAGCGCCATTGTACAGCTCCACATAAAATTGGATGCTGCTCTATAATCGGATGGATTTTTAAGAATGGCGGGTGCCACTTCAATCAAGGTTTGCAAAATACTTTCAGCAAAACGATCTTGCAACATTGCATCTGCAGGATAGGTCATATACTGCTCTAATACATGCACAAAAGCATCGGCTACACCATTAGCCAACTGACGTTGTGGAATGGATTGCACAACTTCGGGATCGAGAATGGAAAACAGAGGGAATAGACCAGGTCCACCCATGGCCAATTTCTCCTCTATCTCTCTCCTTGTGATTACTGCTCCAGAATTCATTTCTGAACCAGTAGCTGGCAGAGTTAGAACTGTTGCAAAAGGCATTCCCTGCAGAATAGGTTGGTTATCCGTTAACAAGTTCCAAGGGGTATCTCCAGTATAAAGGGCAGCCGCCGATAGAAATTTGGTACCATCGATTACCGATCCTCCACCAATAGCCAACAAAAAGTTGATGTTCTCCTCCTTAATCACTTGTAGAGCATCTAATAAGGTGCTATATTCTGGATTGGATGGGATACCACCAAATTCAACCACTTCGTGGGCCGAAAGAGCTGCTTTCACTTGGTCATATACTCCATTCTTCTTAATACTTCCACCGCCATATAGTAGTAGTATTTTTGCATTTTTAGGAATTTCTCTAGATAAGCTATTTATTTTACCCTTGCCAAATATTATTTTGGTTGGGTTTTTAAATTCAAAATTATTCATTTGATGTTTGTTTTAGTGGTGTATAACGACCGTTGTTTATTGGGTTTATTTTTTTAGAGGTAACCAACCTGGTCTTGAAAGAAGCCCATTCCAAAGCGGTGTGGGTATATGCAATAGCTCTTGTGTATTTACATCCAATTCTGTTCTAATTTGCTCCGTAAGATTATTCTTTACTTTTGTTAACCAATGTGGTTCCATTAAAAGTTCCCTACCCATAGCTACCAATGAGATAGAAGAAGCCAGAACCTTTTCTACCTCTTCTGGTGTGTGCATACCGCCAACACCAATGATAGGAAGCAGGTGACCCACCTTAGCTGCAATGCATAAGGCACGAGCGGTTGTGTCTGTTGTATCGCGCATCGAACCAGCCCAAAAATCCATCACTGAAACATGAAGGTAATCTAATTGCTTTTGCGAAAGTGCCTCCACCAAAGCAAGTGTATCTTCCATAGTGATACCTGGGTTTTCTAACTCTTCGGGTGAAATACGATAGCCAACAAGGAATGGACGTGTTGAAAGAGCAGCCGCTTTTTTAACGGCATCAACTACGGCTAGTGGAAAAGTCATTCGCTTCATCACATCTCCACCCCACTTATCTGTTCTACGATTGGAATGAGGAGAGAAGAATTGCTGTAGAAGATAGGTGTTTGCACCATGTATTTCTACCCCATCAAAGCCAGCCTCTATGGCTCTACGAGTTGCCTCACCAAAAGCCACAATCGTTTCTTCTATTTCGGCAGTAGTCATCTCGCAGGGAACAGTTGCTCCTTCTCGCTCTGCTGCAACAGCACTAGCACTTAGTGGCTGTCTATCCACTAGTTCTTCTGGTGGCGACATTCTTCCGCCGTGATAGATCTGCAGTACTGCTTTTCCGCCGTTAGCTTTCAAGGCATCTGCTATTCTTCTCAAGCTTGGAATAAGAGCATCGGCATCGGCACCTATTTGGTCATGAAAACCTTTGCCATGGCTAATTACATAAGCACATGCGGTTATCAATAGCCCGGCCGTTTCGTTCCGCTCGCGATAATAGGCCACTTCAGCATCTGTGGTTGTACCATCAGCATTACCTGAAAAGGTGGTCATGGGTGCTAATACAATTCTGTTGGCTACTTCTATACCAGAAACAGGAAAAGTAAAAGGAGATAATAGTTTTTTATAATTTGCGTTCATTCTTTGTTCTCTTTTAAGTTACTAGTAGGTTTATACTCTTACAATCATTTTGCCATTATTTTTACCATCAAAGAGATGAATAAAAGCTTGTGGAATTGCATCAAATCCATCTACTATGGTTTCTGCATAGGTTAACTTACCCTCTTTTAGCCATTGTGACAATTGGGCCATACCTTTAGGGAATTTTTCTGCGTAATTTCCAACAATAAAGCCCTGCATGAGCACACTTTTCTTTATTAAGAAATGCTCTACTCTAGGTCCTGTTTGTGCAGAGGTTTCATTATAACTCGAGATAGCTCCACAAACAATAACCCGACCAAATCGATTAATGTTAGCATGTACACTATCTGAAATCTTACCACCTACATTGTCAAAATAGACATCCACACCATCGGGACAAGCGGTAGCAATTGCTTGGGTCATATCTTTTGTGGTGTTATAATTGATGCCTGCATCAAAACCGAATTTCGATTTTAGTAGTTCGACCTTCTCATCGCTTCCTGCTATGCCAACCACGCGACAACCTATTATTTTTCCGATTTGTCCAACAATACTACCTACAGCACCGGCTGCGCCAGATACTACGATGGTTTCGCCTTTCTTAGGTGCACCAATCTCCGTTAAACCAAAATAGGCTGTCAGTCCTGTCATCCCCAAAACACCCATATAGGCCGATAATGGAGCTAATGTTTCATCAATCTTTAAGAGATGCTCTCCTTTAGAGGTTTGGTAGGTTTTCCATTCTAAAAGACCGGAAACAAAATCACCAACCTTATACGATGCCAACTTAGAGGCTACCACCTCAGCAATTACACCAGAGCTAATTACTTTTTGAAGCTCAAAAGGTTGCACATACGATTCTGCATCACTCATTCTACCTCTTAGATAGGGGTCTACAGAAACGAATTTTGTTTTTAAAAGAATCTCGCCCTCTGTAATCTCAGGAACGGCTTCTGTTGAAAATTTAAAATCTGAAAGTGTTGGTTTTCCAACTGGACGACTATTTAATAATATGGCTTTATTTTCCATTGTTGTTATTGTTTTCATTGTTTTCGTTTTTATTTATGAATATTCATTCTTTTTTTAATCCCAAAAAAGGATTTAAACTTTTATAGCATCCCATGCTGCTTGGAACGTTTCATTACGGATCTCTTCGCTTAATGTAAAGATGTGTCGCTCTTGCATAGCCATCAAAAAGGATACAGGATATATGGCATAGGCATAAAGTACATAGGGAGAAAGCACCTTTATAATACCCTCTTGTTGCCCCTTTTCCCATAAATCGAGAAGCGGTTGCAAATGTTTTAATCCCTCTTTTCTAAACTCCTCATCTATCATAGGGGTATTGTCACATTGCGATAAAAAAGTGGCTTCTTTTATTCGGTTCAATTTATAGTTGGCTATATTATGCCAAATGATTTCAAACCCTTTTTTAACGGGCAACGTGTCGTTGTAGCCATCAAATGCACAATCACTAAAAGAGGACTTTATTTCTAGATAAAGCTGGTTCACTAGGTCTTGCTTATTTTCAAAATAGAGATATATAGTCGCAGGGGCCACGCCTGCAAGTTTTGCTATTTTCACCATTGGAGCATCGTGAAACCCTCTATTGTGTACTAAATTTAGAGTGGCTTTCAGTAATGCACTTCTTTTATCTGTTATTTTCTCTTTCTTACTCATTTTAAATTGCTTTTTTTGTTCTAGATAATACCTTGTGTATTTTCCAAGCCCATGCAATAAATAGGAACTGGAATGGGAGTCGTATCAATGCTGCGGTGTGACTACCTATAGCTGGGGTTGCAGAAAACACATCCCATAGGTGGATGGGTAAAAATAGGAGCATCAAAAGCAGTATACCCAATGCCGCAAATTTAGCATATACCCTAGGGAACAATAGGGCTATACCAAGAAATATCTCAACAACACCAGAGGCATAAATAATGGCCACCGTATAGGGTAAAAATGCGGGGACAAAGGGGATATAAAAATCTGGTTTTACAAAATGCTGTATTCCTCCGTAAACCATAAAGAGGGCAAGTACAATTCTTAGTACCATCCAGAATAACTTCTTCATATTCATTCTATTTTTATTTTCTGCTACGAATATACAATAATAAATAAACGTTCATTCATTTTTAAATGAAGATTAACATCTGCGGCACTTTTTTGTTTTTTGTATACTATTAATATCCAGATATAAAACGGTGTTACGCTTAATTAAAGTGTAAAGTAGGATACATCAGGGTACTATTCTCATTTTTCACGCCTATTATCTATCTATTATTAACTAATTGTTGTATATTACAGCGGAATAACCACTTCTTATAAAGTTTGCTCTATGGAAAAAGAAAAAACAAAAGAACAACTTAAAGATAGAATAAGTCAACTGGAAGCAAAAATTGCTGATTTAGAAAAGACTAAATTGGAAAACGCAATATGGTTGGAAGAATCCCCCATATGTACTAAAATACTGGACGTAGACTTTCATCTTCAATATATGAGTAGTACGGGTATCCGAGAACTTCAAATCGAGGATATTACAGTCTATTATGGAAAGCCCTATCCATTATCTTTTTATCCAGATTCATTTAAAATACCGATGCTAAACGACCTAAGAGAGGCCAAAGCAACAGGTAAAACAATAGTGCAAGAGGCAAGTATTAAAAACACGAAAGGAGAGACCCTATGGTATCACTCCACTATTGTTCCTATTTACGATAAGAATAAGCAACTAGACCATATAATGGTGGTCTCATCGAATATTACCTCCAGCAAAAAGGCAGAAGGCTCACTTCTTTTAAGTGAAAAGAGATATCATGATTTAGTTTATCTTGCCCAAGAGGGTATTTGGGTGATAGATAAAATGAATAGGACCACTTTTGTCAATCCAGCTATGTGCCATATGCTGGGCTACACCTCGGAAGAGATGCTCGGAAAATCTATTTTTGATTTCATGGATAAGTCGAAAATTAAGATGGCCACTGAGAAAGTGAACAGGCGTAAAAGGGGAATCAAAGAGCAGCATGACTTCGAGTTTGTTTGTAAAAATGGGGATTGTATTATCGTAGCAATAGAGACCTCACCTATCATTGATGAGGCTGGTAATTATGATGGTGCAATTGCAGGGATTATAAATATAACCCAGCGCAAGCAGGCAGAGAAAACATTACAGCAGAGTGAATCTGTTATCCGCAATAAGCTCAAAGCCATTACTGAACCCGATGGAGATATTGGTCTACTCGAACTGTCTGACATTATTAATACAGATATTCTATACGCAATAATGAATGATTTCTATAAGATTACCGGACTTTTAGGAGCGGTGCTAGATATTAAAGGAAACGTTTTGGTTGCTGTTGGTTGGAAAGATATCTGCACTAAATTTCATCGCTGTAATCCAGAAACACTTAAGAATTGCATTAAGAGTGATACTTGTCTCACAAAAGGTGTACCCGAGGGTACATTTAAGGCGTACCACTGTAATAACCATATGTGGGATATTGCTACCCCTATTATGGTTGGAGGAAAGCACCTAGGCAATGTATTTATGGGGCAGTATTTCTTAGAGGGCGGGGTGCCAGATGTTGCATTGTTTCGTGCGCAGGCAAAAGAATATGGTTTCGATGAGGAGGAGTACCTTGCCGCACTCGAGCAAGTTCCTACCTTTAGCAAAGAAACAATAGAAAACGGTATGCAGTTTTATTCTAAACTTGCAAGTCTTATCTCTAGCTTAAGTTTCAGTAGTATCAAGCAATCTAGATTGCTTAGTGAGCGCAAACAGGCAGAGAAAAAAAGACGAGCAGCTGAAGAAAATCTACAAAACACCTTCAATATATCCCCTAGTATAATATCTAAAGCAAATATCAAGACGGGCTATTTCCTCGAAGTAAATCAGGCTGTAACAAGGATTCTGGGCTACTCTGTCGATGAATTTATAGCCATACCGTTTATTGACCTCATCCATCCGGATGACAGGCAAAGTACGCAGGGTGTTGTTTCAGAACAGCAAAAAGGTAAAGAGGTCATCTTCTTTGAGAATAGATATTTATGTAAAGATGGCACCTATAAATGGATCACTTGGCATACCACCAAAGCTAATAAGGAGGGTATTGTAATAGCAATTGCTTCTGATATTAATGATCAAAAAATTATTCAACAAGAAATTATTGAAACCAAACAATTTTACGAAAAAATTATTGAAGGAGTACAAGATGGTATCTGTGTAACCGACGACAAGGATACTATTTACTATGCTAATTCCGCCATGGAAAAGATTTCGGAGATGCCTCGTGAAAAAATTAAGGGAAATAACCTGTTCCATTTTTTTAGAGAAAAAACAACTAGAGAATATACTAATCCCTACGAACAAGCAAAGAAAATAAAAGAACCGCTATGGTACGACATCAAAGTGAGTACCCCCAACCATAAAGATAATTGGCAAAACGGTTGGCTGATTCCACAATATCAGGAGGATACATTCTTAGGTATGATTTGTACCATCCGAGATATAACCGAACGGAAATTAGCAGAAGGAGATGTTAGGATGTTATCTTCGGCAGTACAGCAAAGTCCCTCTATTGTACTCATTTCGGATACGGATGGCATAATTGAATATGTGAATCCTAAATTCATGGAGGTAACGGGTTTTAGTAGCGAGGAAATAATAGGGAAAGAATCGAATATTCTTAGATCGGGCGAACACGACCCTTCGTTTTATGAAGATTTATGGACCACCTTAAAAGCGGGCAAGATATGGAAGGGACAGTTTATCAACAAGAAGAAAAACGGAGAACTCTTTTGGGAAGAAGCTTCTATCTCTGCTATATTAAATGAATCGGGTGAAATTATTAATTACATCAAGATTGGACAAGATATTACGCAACAAAGAAAGATTGATATAGATCTTAAAATTGCATTGGAAAAAGCGCTGGAGAGTGATAGACTTAAAAGTGCATTCTTAGCTAATATGAGTCATGAGATAAGAACGCCGATGAATGGTATCCTTGGCTTTGCAGAACTACTAGAGCAACCAGGGTTAAGCGGTGAGGAGCAACAACAATACATTCGTATCATCCAAGAGGGAGGGGCTCGCATGCTCAATATCATAAATGATATTATTAGTATCTCCATGATAGAATCGGGACAGATGCAAGTTAAGCTTCAGGAATCGAACATCAATGAGCAAATAGAATATATTTATAATTCCTTTAGAGCAGAGGTGGAAAAGAAGGGTATGCAACTTTATTTCAAAAACACGTTGCCTCTAGAGCAAGCAGTTATTCAGACCGATCGTGAAAAAGTTTTTGCCATATTAACCAATCTCGTAAAGAATGCGATAAAATATAGTGAGACAGGATATATTGAAATTGGATATACCCAAAAGGAAAAATGCCTTGAGCTATATGTAAAAGACACAGGTATTGGCATTCCAAAGGAGCGACAAGAGGCTATTTTTGAACGATTTATACAGGCAGACATTGAGGACAGAATGGCAAGACAGGGAGCTGGCTTAGGGCTATCTATTTCTAAAGCATATGTAGAGATACTGGGTGGAAAGATCTGGGTAGAATCGGCAGAAAAGAGCGCATCTACAGAAAATACAGGGAGCACCTTTTATTTTACCCTACCTTATCCATTGGAAAACAAAGAAGAGACTACTACTCCTGTTTGCAGGAATAGTGCTTTCGAAGAAAAGTCTATCCAAAAATTAAAAATATTAATCGTTGAGGATGATATAATATCGGAAGAGCTTGTTTCAATTCTTGTACAAGATTTTGCTAAAGAGATTCTTGTTGCAAGAACGGGAAAAGAGGCGGTAGAGATTTATCACAATAATCCAGATATCGATTTAATACTAATGGATATTCAACTACCCGAGATGGATGGCTATGAAGCTAGCCGACAGATACGTAAATTGAGCAAAGAGGTTATTATCATTGCACAGACGGCTTTCACCTTTGCTGGTGATAAGAAAAAAGTGATTGAGGCGGGCTGTAATGCTTATGTTTCTAAGCCCATAAATAAGACGCAATTAATTGGGAAAATAGCCAAGTACTTTTAAGTGCCTAAGTAGACCGAGAACTACACCCCATTATTTTTTTTACATAATAAAAGCCTATCAATACTGACAGGCTTTTATAATGCTAGGAAGTCAAAAAAGATTATACTCTTCTGACATTTAATGCATTCAGTCCTTTTTGAGTTTCCTCTACATCATAGCTTACTTTATCTCCTTCGTCTATCTCGTCAGTTAATCCATTTTGATGTACAAATACGTCTTTACCGCCTTCATCAGGAGTGATAAATCCAAAACCTTTAGATCTGTTGAAAAATTTTACTGTTCCGTTACTCATAATATTAATTTTAATGAAGTACAAAACTAATATTAAATATTATAAAATAAATCATTTCTGCTACTTAATTTCTATTCTAGTGCAATAAATTTCTTTTTTTTCTCCTAAACGGCATTTTAAAGCCCTAAAGTCCTAAAATAGAAAACAAAAAATCTGCAATTTAACATTACTCTCACTTACAAAGAGCTCGTTAAATTGCAGATTATCAAAACTTAATAATTGGAATAGCAGCTAATTCTTGTAAGAAGCGAAGAATGCGTACTACTACTGGTTGTTTTCTTGCTTCTTTTTATTCTGCTAAGTAGTTAGCTACAGCAGTTGCTCTGCTCGCTACATGTTGTTTCAACTTATCTACTGCACTCGAAAAATTCGTATTTCCCTCTTTTGAAGCATCCTCTTTTAATAAGTTATAGTAGGTTTCGTAGGCAGCATCCATCTTATCACTTGTATAATACGTACCGACAAAAGAGTTCAAATTGGCTTGATATTGCGCCTTATAAGAGTCTTGTGTCATTAGATAACTAATTAGTGGCCAATTACTCGAAACCTCGGAGAGAGACAAACTAAGTGATCTTCCGTCATCGGTCATCGCCTCATTGTTATCCCAAGGAATCCAATTGAGCAAGCCTGAAGTAGGGTCGTTGTACAAAAAGTAGTTATGTGTCATCGATCCATAGGTATCCCAGTTTTGTATCACAACATTTGCAGCTAACCATTTAAGAAAAACAGGAACATTTAGTACCCCCTCTAAGTTAGAGCGCCATAAGGATGGGTCATCATTACGTGTATCCACATCGTTTAACAGGGTATAAAGTGCATTAACATCTGAATAATCGGCTTCATCCTCATTGGTTTTCTTCACTAGCTCATCTATATCGTAAGTTCCGCTTGCAAAACTAGCTGCATCACCATCTGGTTTATACAGGTTACCACTTTTGTCCTCAAATTGTGTCTTTATTACAGTGTTATCCACCTCTTCTACTAAGGTATACACGCCATAAAACTCTTTACCATCTCCATGATCTAAATAAACAACACAGAATCGGGTATGGGCAGCTGTAACACCAAAGTCTCTAAACAAATCGGCTACCACTTTTTCACGCATAAAAGACTCATCCAAGAAATTGTTATTTAAGTTAAGCTGTTTGAAGCCGTAGAAACGTTGATTCTTAAGAAGTGGATAATCGTCTTCATACTCATCAAAATCTAATTTGAAAGATAATTTGGAGCTGTTACTCTGGTATGCACGTTGTAAACTTGAGTTTCCTTTATAGCGAATACCTACGTTGTACCACTCTATTCCATTATAGACAAGTGAACAAGGAACAAAATCTGGATTGTCATATGTGGCATTTTGCGTAAATGTAGAACCATCATCAAAGCCACCGCCATTAGGTGGAGTGTTCATACCACCTGGATTCGTTCCGCCAGTAGATGAACCAAAAATAGAGGCTAAGTTACTTTGCATTGCACTCCAGTTGTCGCTGCTGATTGTAATATCCAAACGCATCACTGAATCGTCATTAAAGACTTCATCGAAATTTGGATCTACATCTTTACTATGTGTAGCTTCTGTCCAATCGGGATAATCT
>Ga0172378_10000126_pt1 | contig 58266 bp, 49 predicted proteins | sample GrowelOW332metaG_FD_119755 | JGI IMG/M metagenome (GOLD analysis project Ga0172378, IMG submission 119755) | Groundwater microbial communities from an aquifer near a municipal landfill in Southern Ontario, Canada - Pumphouse #3_1 metaG | ecosystem: Environmental > Aquatic > Deep subsurface >... | reverse complement strand
TAATTGGATTCGTTATCAATTTGAACTTCAATGATTTTGGCCTCAATGGAGATCTGCTTGTAGAGAGTCCTTTTTAGATTGCTGATATAGGCATCAACCTTCTCAAGGACTGGACGTGGAGCCGTTACGGTAATTAAACCAACAGGTTTATCGATAATATAATATCCCTGTGCCTCTTTGTTCTTTGCTTTTTCTTCAGTGACCTTTGCTGTTACTTTATCGCTTTGTTGTTTACTTTTGCTTTGCGAGTCCAGTTTGTCCTTATCGCTGGAAGTTGAGTATTGAGTGTTGTCATTATAAGTTCCTTTCGCCTTCGTTGTTGTGTTCTCAGCTTCTTTCTGTATGTTTTTAAGCTCCCACACCTCTAAAATAGTATCCAGATTCTTTTCAATATTTTCCCATATATCAAATTGGTTCTCAAGACTGTTTAAAGCTATTGTGCCATTAATTTGATTGGTACTGTTGCTGTCAGAACCACTGGATCCAAGGATATTACCACCTACCTGTGTGGTATATTGCTGCTTAATGAACGGCATTGCTATCTGAAATTGTTTGGTATCACGAAACTTAACAACAATGGTATTTCCCTGCACTTCGGCGAAGTAGTCTACCTGACGCAGCATGGCGTCAAGAGCCTTATAGAAGTCGTCATCAGGGTTGATGTCGACATCGACGAGGACGTTTTTATTAACATCGGAGGCCCAGGAGACACTCATCCCCTTGAGAGCAACGAGACGTTTGACGATATCCCAGAGAGGGAGAGGCCCACTGGTCGTCGTAATGCGGGCCCCAACCTTAAGTGCGGTCTCGTCGTCAAGCTCTCCACTTTGATCCATGGCCTGGTCTACGACGTAGGATGCGGTCTGATACCGAACGGGAAGGGAAGCCGGGACGGCCTTCGCCTGTGGCGGAGGTGTCATTGCCTTTTTCTCGTCTGCATTTTTCGTCCCGGTGCTGCTCATGCAGGAGCTGAGCAGCAGTGTCATGACGAGTACTCCACCGACAGTAAATGTTTTTTTCATCGACTTCATCTGCATCCTCTTGCTTTAATTATTAGGACTGTTTTTTCTGTACGAATTATCACTTTTCACTCAACCTTGCCTGAATGTAACGTCGCAAATCAGGTGAAAGCTGGTAGCCTGATGCGAGAATGGAGCGATACTCAGCATTGGCCACGGTGGTTTTTCCCTGTTTATCGTGAATTCGTGCACTGGTGATCATTGTGCTGAGATTTTCACCGTAGTACTTTTTGTATTTGTTGAGCAGTTTTAAAGCAGCGTCATTCATGTTGTTATTTTCACTGAAGGCAGCGTAGCTTAGAAGTGCCTCTTTCATCGGCGGAGTACTGCTGATGCTGCGAATGAAGTATTCATTTGCCAGCGAGAGCCGTTTCATATTTGCATTGGCAATGGCGGCGTAGAGTGCAGCACTGTGGTTGCCGGGGTTCTGTTTCAGACTTATATCTGCGTAATGGGCAGCCTGTCCATTCTGACCGAGATTCACAAGGCAGATTGCTGCAAGACGATCAGTGATTTTCGTATTTTTTGGCCACAGTCTGGCTGCTTCGTCAAGAAGAACGACCGCATCTTCAAGATTGTCCTGTTTCTCAAGAAGCTGAGCCTGTTGCAGGAGCTGTTTGGCCTTAAGGATTCCAGCGGACTGCTGTATGTTGTCCTCAATGATCAGCTGATTTTCCTGCTCCCTGATTATGTCAAGATCAGGTTTAATGCTGAGTGTCTTGGCCGTTGATGAATCGTTTCCCGGCCAGGTGAAGGTGTTGGGTTTACCACCAACTTCTGTCGGATAGATAACGATGGTGTTGAAGCGTTCCTCTTTTTTCAAGTGCATCAGATTGAGGATGATATCAAGAGCAAAGTCCCATGGAACATCGTTCAGAGCCAGCGTCAAGGAGCCCTGGACGTGTTCGTCAACAATAATGTTCAGATCAGTGATTTCACGGAGAAGTCGAAAAACGTTGTGAATATCCACTTTGTAGAAATCTACGGTTATTCTCTGTGCTTTATATCCGGCGTTTCCAAAGTCGTCTCCGCCAAGAGCAGCAACGCGGGCACGGGTTCGCTCGGTGAGAACATCGCTCGGGTTGCCTGCCACTTTTTCCTCTGAAGAACTGATGAGTTTATCGAGGTTGCTGTCCTTTTTGCTCTGCAGGGCTGCAGAACCTGCGTCACTTTTTACTGGTGTGAAGACAATCTTCACCTCATTGCTCTGAGCGATTACTTCGTAATCGTGGTTGTCTTTAAGGGTAAAAATAAAGCGTTTCCCGGGGGCGTTGTCTCCTTTCAGCTCTTCTACCGCCATTTTTACGAAGTCGTTTGCAGGCAGTGCTGCAGGGGTAAAGGTAAAGTCTGCTTTGTTGATATCCATGACAACTCTGAAGGGAGAAAATCTCTCCGCAACAAATTCAGATATTGGCGCCGAACCATTGAGCACGTAGGTCAAAGTGCCATTGGTCAGAGTTGCGTCCTCGCCGTTGACCTGATACGTCGCACCTGCATCTGCAGCCCTTGCCGAAACAGTGTGAAACGTGAACAGGACACAAAGTGCGAGGAAAACAGCAACGTGTAATTTTTCAATACCGTTACGCATCTTTAGTCCTCTCCCTCTTCTTTCTTGAGTGTCATCACCTTTTCAGTGACAATTTTTTTGCCGGCTCGTGTCCGGGCATTTTCCTCTATGACAACGCGGTTGGTCCCAATCTGGCTGATCATCCCGCGTTTTCCTATCAACATACCTTCGGTAAGAACATAACCTTTGCCGGTAAAATCCTGAACCATTGCTACATCTTTCCCGTCTGACTGCATAAGTGCTACAAGGGTGAGCTGGCCAGGTTCGAAGAGTTGCATGCCGGTGAGGGGTTCCTCATCGTCAACAATCTCATTCATGTTGGTAACCGAAGTTGCCTTTTCTGTGATGAAGGGTAGAAAAGGGTCCGTACGGTTTTCGATCTGGTAGTGAAATTCAGGAGGAAGACCTTCCCTGGGAACGGCGGAAGCTTCACGGGGAGGGGCCATTGCCAGCAGCGTTGCCAGCACAAGTCCTGGAATTGCCAGCCTGATCATCCTGTCGGTTGCTGTTCCCGTTTGTCTGTCAGTATTTTTCATGATGGTCACTTTTTCTTATTCTTTTTATCTTTTTCGAGGGCCTTGTTGGTGAACTGATACGTTATCAGCTGGCAGTTGGATTCCAGCATCATTTCCCCGTTTTCTTTCTGCGGTGAGACCATCTTAATATTGTTTACAGAGACAATTCGCTCCAGCTTACTCACCTGATCGAGGAAATATCCCATGTTGTGATAGGGTCCGCGCACATCGATCGTGACCGGAATCTCCTGGTAAAAATCTTTGGGGCTTTCTTTTTCGGGTTTGAAGGTATTGAAATCAAGTCCCGCATTCCGTCCGAGCGAGGAGATATCTTTGAGCAGCTGAGGAATTTCTTTCTTCCGTGGCAACAGAGCCGAAATCTCTTCGAAAGCCCGCCTGGTATCCGCGACCTTTTTTTCCCTGTCAGGGAGCAGCGCGACCTGTTGCCTGTAGTCGTTAATTTCCGTCTGCATCCTGGCATTGATCGTTTTGAGGTTGTGAATTGTTTCTTTTCTGGGGCCATAAAAAACAAAGAAAAATATAATAACAGGCAGGAGAATGATGACGAGGCAGAATCCTGCCTTAGTCCTGTTCGAGAGAGGGATAAATTTTTCATCCAGGAGCGTTGTAAATGCCGGGTTGCCTGTGTTCATGCGCTTGTCTGTGTGTAAAGGTTCTGTTTCTGGCCGTGGACTTCAACTCTGATATTACACAGAATCACTGAAGGACGTCACTGCCGCCGGTCTGCATTGATTTCTTTTTGTACTTTTCGGGATATGTGACAATACAGTTGATGACGAAGCTCTTCAAATTGCGGCCCGAGATAACCTGCAGCGAGGAATTTGCAAGAGAGACATCTACAATAAAGTCTGAATCTGACAGTGCATCCATGAACTGGGCCACAGTTTGATTGTCGAGTGCAATGCCTGTGAGCGTCAGACCTGTGTTGCTCTGCTGCAGAGAGGTGAGCCACATTCGCTGAGAATCCACCCTGTTGGCGACCTCGTTCATGACGCGAACTGTCAGGGATGCTTCACTGCGGAGTTTCTTGATGATGTCTGTTTTGCGCTCAAGTTCTTTCATCTCAGTTTTAAGGGCCTTGAGCCTGGCAATCTGTGGTTCAAGGGCGGTGCGTTCGGCAGTCAGGGAATCCTTGTCAGATTCAAGACTGGAAATGGAGTGAAGCAGCCACATGGCGACAAGAAAGAGCAGGGCAAGAGTGGCAAGAAAGAGGAACCCCATCCCTAACAATTCTTTTTGAGCCCTTGCCCGTTTTTTCAGCTGGCGGACAGGGAGAAGGTTGATTCGTAACATTTTTAACCTTTGGTCTTTTTGCAAAAATGAAATTGGCTTAAATTACGGAGGTCCTCAGGGCAAGACCTGTTGCGATTGCCATTTCAGGCCCGATACTTTTCAAATAGACGGGATCAATTTTCTTCCTGTTATAGAGTAAATTAATAAAAGGATTGAAGAGGTCGACGGGGACCCCTGTTTCACTGGCAAGAAAGTTGGTGAGGCCGACGACTTTAGAGCCGCCGCCACTGAGAATAACGTGATTGAGGGGGAATTTCGGATTGTTCGCCTGATAGAGGTCGATGGCCTTCTTGATCTCCAGTACCCAGCGGGTGCAGGTTTTGTTGAAGACCTGAACAATGATCTTCTGCATGTCTGGAGCCTGACGGGTGCCAATCTTGATTGCCTCGGCTTCATCAATATCCACGCCCAGGGCGTCAGCCAGTTCGTCGGTGAGCAGGTTACTGCCGAGAAGAATATCGCGGGCTACCGCTGAAACCCCACAGGCAAGAATGTTGATGTTCATCTTTGAGGCTCCGATATCAATCAGGGCAACGTTTTCGTTCTCCGAATAATTGTATTTGTAGCTGTTTTGAAAGGCGAAACCGTCAATGTCAACAAGCACCGGGGTGAGCTTGAGGCTGGTGAACATATTGAGGTAGTCGTCAACAACATCCTTTTTTGCCGCAACCAGCATGACATCGGTGCGGTCATCAGATTGCGTGCTGGTGTGCAGATCCTGAAAGTCGATATAAACATCGTCAATATCGAACGGAATATACTGCTCAGCTTCTTCCATGATATGCTCTTCCAGTTCGGCTGGCTTCATGATTGCAAGGCTGATTTTCTTGACAATGACGGAATAGCCGGAAATGGAGAATCCGATTTTCTTATTTTTGATTTTTAAATTTTTAAGGAGTCGCCCAAGAACGTCACTGACCTCTTCCGGACTCTCAAGATTCCCATCATTAATTGATCCTTCCGGAAGCATTGCACTGCCGAGAGCGATGATAGCATTTTTTCCCCCGCTGGAGGGTTTGAGTTGACATACCTTTACGGAATGAGAACCGATATCAATACCGAGGACCAGGTTGTTCTTCGCCATGTTCTTGTATTATATTGTTGATGATTCACCGGTTCTTCCGGCGGTCACGGGGACCTTCTACTTTTTTCCTCAAGATTTACTTATTAAGGCATATCCCCTTTTTGCTGTCAAGTAAAAGAATGTCAATTTTCGTGAAAGCTTATGTTTATTAATGTCTCATTTTGAACGTATGATAATGTTTTGCGCAGATTATTCTTTCTTCAAAGAACTTCTCAAAAAATCGTAGAAAACAAAAAATAATAAGAATGCCAGCATGTTATATGCTCATAAAAAATCTTTTTTGTGTCTTAAATTACGATTTTTCTTCCCTTGGAATTTTAAAAAACCGTTTAAACACAGTATGTTAGTTGTGGTATATAATTTACCTGAAAGCTGTCCTTTCTATGCGTAAGATCCTGAAATTACAGACGTTTACTGCTTATTGAGAAACGGCCTCTTCAGGAGTTTTTTTCAATTCTAATTGAATATTTAACATTCATAAGAAAAAAATATTCGTTAAATGAATCATTCTTGTAAATCTGCCACTATTCCTGTAGGATGCGGCCAATTTTCCGGCTGATTGTCAGTAAAATATTTTGCAAATGAGGTTCCCCATGGCAGAGAGTGAAAAAAAGAGAAAATCCGTAATTCGAGAGTACGTCGAGGCCATTACCATTGCGGTTTTACTGGCGCTCTTTATCCGCTATTTCGTAGTGCAGGCCTTCAAAATTCCTTCTGGCTCCATGAAACCCACATTGCTGGTTGGTGACTACCTCATGGCCAATAAATTTATCTATGGGATAAAAAATCCTTTTACCGGGAAGGTTGTAATTTCGATTTCTTCCCCAAAACGGGGTGATATTGTTGTCTTTCCCAACCCGCGAGAGCCACAGACTGATTTTATCAAACGAATCATTGGCATAGCAGGAGATACTATCGAAATCCGGGATAAAAAGCTGTACAGGAATAATCAGCTGGCAAAAGATCCCCATGCCCATTTTACTGCTCCCAACGAAATCCTGCCCAGTTGGGGAGTGGGCGCGAGCCCGCGTGACAACCTTTCGCCGATTGTTGTCCCTGAGGGGAAAATCTTTGTAATGGGGGATAATCGTGATAACAGTTATGACAGCCGCTTCTGGGGGTTTGTTGATGTTGATACCATTCAGGGCAAAGCCTTCATCCTCTACTGGTCGTGGGCGATGAATCCCGATCAGTTCTGGCTCGCGCCAGCCAGGTTTGAGACCATCCGCTGGGGCCGCATCGGTGAAATTATTCATTGACAGGAGGAATCATGAAAGCAGAGAAGGAAGAGACTGTGCAACAGAGGCCGTACTCATTTTCCCATCACAGTATTTTTGGTATTGAACAGCTCAGTGTCGAAGATATTCAGCACATACTTGCTACTGCAGTGTCCTTTCGCGAGATTGCGGCGCGACCGGTAAAAAAAGTACCGACGTTGCGTGGTAAAACTGTTATCAATCTCTTTTTCGAACCCTCGACGCGAACCCGTACTTCTTTCGAGATTGCCGCCAAGCGGATGAGTGCTGATACTTTCAATATTAATGCTTCCACCAGCTCCACCAGCAAGGGGGAGACGCTGATCGATACCACCCGCAATCTGCAGGCGATGGCCCCGGATATCATCATTGTCCGTCACTCCGCTGCGGGTGTTCCTGAACTGCTTGGCCGGCATGTGGAGGCCAGTATTGTCAATGCCGGTGACGGTGCCCACGAACATCCCAGCCAGGCCCTGCTCGATATGATGACCGTCATGGAGCACAAAGGGCATATTGACGGGTTGAAAATTGCCATCATCGGAGATATCTCCCACAGCCGTGTTGCTATCTCCGACTTTATTGGTTTTACCCGCATGGGTGCAAAGATCTCTGTTGCAGGTCCGCGGACCTATCTTCCCATAGGTGTTGAACAGTTTGGCGTTGAAGTCTGCAATTCAGTGGCCGATGCTGTGAAAGATGCCGATGTCGTTATCACCCTGCGGATTCAGCTGGAGCGCCAGAACGACTCCCTCATCCCTTCTCTGCATGAATATTCACGTTTCTATGGTATCAACAGCGAAATCCTCAGGGGTGCAAAGGATGATGTAATCGTCATGCATCCGGGACCGGTGAATCGCGGTGTTGAGTTGAATCCCGATGTCGCTGACGGTGGCCGTTCCGTCATTCTGGATCAGGTCGCCAATGGAGTGGCAGTGCGCATGGCGTTGCTTTATCTTGTGCATGGCGGGGAACGGAAGGAAAAAGTACAGGAGAAACAACCATGAGTGGACAAAACATTGTCTTGATAAACGGGCGGGTGATTGATCCTCTTTCCGGTGTTGATGGAATTTGTGAGATTCACATCAGGGACGGTCGTATCGTTGCTGGCCACTCCAGGGGGGAAGAGGTGATTGATCTTGCCGGGAAATGGGTAGTGCCCGGCCTGATCGACATGCACGTTCACCTCCGTGAGCCCGGCGAGGAATATAAGGAGACTATTGCCAGTGGTTGCCGTGCTGCTGCGGCGGGGGGCTTTACCGCCGTTGCCTGTATGCCCAACACCCATCCGGTGAATGATAATGGCACCATCACCCGCTTTATCGTTTCGCAGGCGGAAGGCTGCGCCGCCCGTGTATGGCCGATAGGTGCCATTTCTACGGGTCTTGCGGGGGAAAAGCTCGCTGAGATGGGCGAGATGAAGCGCGAAGGGGCAGTTGCCGTGAGCGATGACGGCAGGCCGGTGGTCAACTCTCAGTTGATGCGGCGGGCGATGGAATACGCTGCCAGCCATGCCCTGCCAGTGATTTCCCACTCTGAAGATCTTGCTCTGAGTCGGGGCGGCTGCATGAACGAGGGTGCACTCTCCACGCGTATGGGTCTGCAGGGAATTCCTGCTGCAGCCGAAGCCGTCATGGTTGAGCGGGAGATCCTTCTTGCCGAACTGACCGGTGCCCATGTGCATATTGCCCACGTCAGTACCTGCCAGTCGGTGGAGCTTATCCGCCTGGCAAAAGAACAGGGGCTGGCGGTGACGGGGGAGAGTGCACCGCACTATTTCACTCTCACTGAAGATGCCGTACGGGGGTACAATACAAATGCCAAAATGAGTCCCCCCCTGCGCAGTGAGGCTGACCGGGAGGCAATTATTGCCGCTCTCGCCGATGGTGTCCTGGATGTTATTGCCACCGACCACGCTCCGCATTCCATCCTTGAAAAAGAGAACGAATTTGCTTCCGCCGCCAATGGCATTACTGGCCTTGAGACCTCACTTTCGCTTACTCTCCGACTGGTGCGCAGCGGGGCCCTTTCTGTGAAAAGAATGGTGGAACTGATGTCGTGCAATCCTGCACAGATTCTCGGTGTTCCTGGCGGATCCCTTGCTGTCGGTGAGGTGGCTGACATCACGGTGATTGACCCGGATGTGCAATGGATTTTCCGTACTGCAGAAAGCCTCTCCAAAGGGAAGAACTCTCCCTTTGACGGTATGGAAATGGAAGGCAGGGCGGTGATGACGTTTCTTGCCGGAGAGCGAACCCTTTTAGATTAAAGGGACGCCTGAGAAGTCTTCGTCTCCGGCCAGTGGAAGCTGGCGGACAACCTCAATTCCTGTTGGATTCACCTCTGCCTGATAGACGAGGATGGTAACTCCTGCGGCCTGTGCTTCGGCAAAGGCCGCAGCGTACGTCGGGTCTATCTCCCAGGCTGGCCGGAAACGCTCGGCATCCATGCGCTGTACCAGAAGAAGCATGGCTGCCTTCCTTCCTGCAGCGGCCAGTGCCTGTAGAGTCCGCAGGTGTTTGGTGCCGCGGACAGTTACCGCATCGGGAAACATGGCACAGCCTGCCTCGGCGAGGGAGCAGTTTTTGATCTCTACGAGGGTATCAGAGCCGTCCTTGTGAAAGAGCTGCAAATCCAGCCTTGTCTCTTTTGAAATCTTTACCTCTGCCTTCATTTTCTCCACATCCTGCCACTGAGAAACTCTTCCTGCGGCCACCGCCTCCATTACCAGTTTATTGGTGAGTGCGGTGTTTACCCCGATCCATCCGCCATTCATTCTGACCATTTCAAGCGTGTGATGATATTTCCTTCGAGGATTCTTTGCTTCAGAAATTGCCGCTGGACTGCCGGGGGCTGAGCAGCCGCGCATGGTTCCCGTATTGGGGCAATGTACGGTAATCTCACTGCCGTCGGCGAGGCGGATATCCGCGAGAAATCTTTTATAACGCCGGAGGAGAAAGCCATTGAGCAGGGGTGGATCGAATTTCATGGAGAATTTCTTCCTTCTGAAGGGGTCCGGGGAGTCTGTCGGATTTAGACCATTTTTCCCATAGTGGCTTTATTTCTAAATAATCAATGCTCGTAATATCAACTACATACGGGTGCTCGATTTTCTAAAAAAGCCTCAATATAAGAAGGAAAAACTTATTATCCAACAGACTCCTGGACTCCGTCTCAAACATATGCTGCGGTAAATTTCTTCCTGTGCTTCGAATATGAACGAAATACAAGTTGTTTCAAAGCACCCTTTATTCAATGAGTCCGTGTTGGCGAAGGAAATCAAAATATTCCTCTGGCTGTGGCAATCGGCCGAGAACTGCTGCAAGGGTGGTAAGTTCCGTGGAACCCAGGTAGACTTGGGAATTGTCGCCGAGACGGTTGTCGAAGTTGCGGGTGGAGGTTGAAATCACCGTTGCTCCCGGGTGTACCCGCGCCTGGTTGCCCATGCAGAGGCTGCAGCCGGGAGTCTCCACGCGTCCTCCTGCTCCAGCGAAGACCGCCAGCCCGCCTTCAGCTCTGATGGCGTCGCGATCCATTCGGGTAGAAGGGGCAATCCACAACCTTGCTTCGGCATACGCGCCACCCTCAAGCAGTTTTCTGGCCCGTTGCAGATGGCTCAGATGGGTCATACAGGAACCAATAAAGGCCTCGTCAATCTTCACTCCGGCGACAGCGCTGAGGGGTTTGACGTCATCGGGATCGTTGGGGCAGGCGAGGAGGGGTTCGCGAAGTTCTTCGAGATTAATGTCAATCTCGGCGAGGTATTGTGCCTTCCCGTCGGCCCGCAAAAGTTCCGGCTTCTCCAGCCACGCCTCCATGGCTGCGATGCGTCGTTGAAGCGCCTCTCTATCTTCATAACCGTCCGCAACAAGTGTTTTGAGAAACTCTGCATTTTCTCTGACCTTTTTCGCTACGGTCGCCACCGGCAGTTTCAGGGTGCAGGCTGCTGCCGAGCGTTCGGCGGAGGAATCACTGAGTTCAAAGGCCTCCTCGACGCTGAGGTCATCAACTCCCTCAATCTCAATAATAGTGCCAGCAAAAGAGTTCTTTTTGCCTTTCTTGGAGACCGTGAGCAGTCCCGCTTTAACGGCCGCGAGGGGAATGGCGTTGACCATGTCGCGCACGGTGATTCCTGGCAGCCTCTGACCGTGGAAGCGTACCAGTATCGACTGCGGCATCTCCAGGGGCATGAAGCCGAGAGCGGCGGCAAAGGCGACCAGTCCGGAACCTGCGGGAAAGGAGATGCCGAGCGGGAAGCGGGTGTGGGAATCTCCGCCGGTGCCCACCGTATCGGGAAGTATCATCTTATTGACCCACGAATGTACAACGCCGTCCCCTGGATAGAGGGCAACTCCGCCACAGGCCACAGTTGTCTCCCGCATGATCTTCCAGCGGTCGAAGTCACCCGCTTTTGGGTAGGCGGCGGTGTGGCAGAAGGACTGCATGAAGAGGTCGGTCTTGAAGCGCAGGCAGGCCAGTTCGGTGATCTCCTGCATGGTCATCGGCCCCGTGGTGTCCTGGGAGGCAACAGTGGTCATTTTCGGCTGACAGGCTGTTCCTGGCAGAACCCCCGGTGCCCCGCAGGCGCGTCCAATTATTTTCTGCGCGAGGGTATAGGGCTGGTCTTCTGCGGGCTGCGGCTGTTCCACTTCCTGAAAAACCTTCGGAAAGGATACGCCGAGAAAATCGCAGGCAGTGCGGGTGAGCTGCCTGCCTATAATCAGGTTGAGGCGGCCGCCGGCGCGGAATTCATCGAGCAGGGTAACGGGGGCTGGTAAGAGGGGGATAAGAGTGCTGTCCGAGGCTTTTGTCAGTGTCCATTTTTTCAGGTTAAGAATGACCAGGTCTCCAGTCTGCAGATTCTCCATGGGGCACTCAACCGGCAACACTCCCGCATCGCGGGCCGTGGCATAGAAAATTGGAGCAATGATTTCGCCGAACACGACGCCTCCGCTGCGCTTATTGGGTACGCCGGGAATGTCATCCCCGATGTGCCAGAGCAGGGAGTTGATCGCCGACTTGCGCGAAGAGCCGGTTCCCACCACGTCGCCCGCAAAGCCGACCTGTTTCCCGGCGAGGCGCAGGCTGGTGATGGTGTCAATGCCGTTCGGAAAGCGTGTTTTACCAAAAAAAGAAGCGTGGAGGGGGATATCGGCCCGGCTCTGAGCCTCGTTTCCGGGGGAAAAATCGTCAGTATTGATTTCTCCATCCACTTTGTAGAGGGCAAGGGGCAGCTCTACGGGCAATGGTTCGCTTTTCGTAAACCACTCCGCCTTTGCCCAGGATTCAATCGTTTCCCGGGCGGATGGGATCTTTTTCGAAAGTTCTGCGATTTGCTCGAAGGCCTCATAAATTTTCGTGAGTCCCTTCATTGCCTCACTACTGAAAGGAGCCAGTTCCGGGATTCCCAGCAGTTCGGTGAGAACCTCCACATTGCAGCCTCCGCCCATTTCGCCGAGCATGGTAATGGCGAGTTCACGGGAAATGACGGTGCAGATTGTTTCACCGAGCGCTACTCTGCGAAGCCATTCTGCCTTGATCTTCGCTGATCTGCTTACGCCTGGTTCTACTCTCTCCCGCAGTAACATCAGTAAAAAAACAGGATCTTCTCCGTTTGTTTCGAGAAGTTTGATTATCTCTTCGGTTAGTTCTTCAGAGAGGGGTTGCGGGGGGAGGGGGTGATTTGTGAGAGTGGCGCGCTTTTCAATTTCTTTACGATAGAGGTTGAGCATGGTGATCTCCTCAAGGAATGATGAACATGGCAGCCATAGTGGCTTTTTTTCATCTTCAGGTATATTTTGATGCAACATCAGAAGGATGTCTCACAGTTGCCTGCTGCAGATATCTTTTCTGGAAATTTATTCACTAATATTGAAACAATTCTGCACGTCTGCCCTTAATGTACCTGAAGCGGGGGTAAAAAGGTAGTGGGGATCGTTCTCAAAAGCCTCTTGGCAGGGCTTTTAAAATTATGAGTGGTGGGGACCAAAAGAGGTGGCGAAAAAGAAGTTTGAAGAATTTGAGAGGCCTAATTTATGGACAGGATTTCAGGAGTTTGCTAGCATGTAAACAGTTTGTAAATTCTTTGCAGCAGTGACTGCTCCGCAGTTACTGCTGTATTTTGTTGGTATCTTGAAAAAACTTGTATTTCATTCACTTTCGAGGCACAGAAGGAAATTTATTTCATGGATCTCTTTGATATGATCAGGATAACTTTTTGACTGTAACGAAGAAGATGTGAGGAAGACTGGTTATCCAGGGGACCATTATATATACCTGCCGACGGGAGTCCTCAGGCCGACTCTGTCCGCTGGAGAAATTTTTCATGGATCGCAGTGATAAACTTGCCGGCACCATACGCATCCTGCCGTTGACCATAACACTTATTTTCGCTCTTATTCTTGTCCTGTATATGGTGTTGCAGAGTCGAGATAAGGCGGAAATTCTTATTTCCCACCTCCAGGATGATTATATCAGTGATCAGAAGCAGCTGATGAGGTCCCTTGTGGATCAGATCAATCTGCATATCCAATACCAGACAGCCGCCTACCAGCAGACGCTTTCCTTAAAGATTAATGAACGGCTTGATACCGCCTTCGAAATCATCAACGAAATTTACCGCGAGAACAGCCCTCTCCCGAAAGAGAAGGTTTTGCCGATTATGGCGGCGGCGTTGAGAAAGATCAGCTATAGCGGGGGCCGTGGCTACTATTTCATATACAGTGGTGACGGGGAAGGTATCATGGTGCCGGTCAGGCCTGAAAATGAAGGCAAAAAGTGTCTCGATCTGCAGGACTCAAACGGCGTATACTATGTTCGAGATATGTTGAAGAAGGCCCGCAGCAACGACCGCAGTCTGCTTTCCTGGCAATTTTACAAGCCCGGCGGCGAACCGGACAGGGCCTACGAGAAAGTAGGTGCGGCTGTCTGGTTTGCACCCTATGGTATAATGATCGGTACCGGTGAATATGTCGGAAATATTAAAGAAGAGCTGCAGGACAAGGTCAGACGGTGGATCAAGGAAGTTTATGCCTCCAGTTTTGATCATGTCTTTATCTTCGACAGCACAGGTAGAAATATTACCGATTCTGTGAAAGGCCATGAGGGCCATTCTATGTCTGAACTCGGTTGTTTTGGCGATGATCACGAACTTAACTACGATTATGTTGCGGGTCTGATCGGACATGGCAATTTCGTCAAATTCCGGTGCAGAGGCTATGAGGTTCCGAAAGAGGCCATAACTTATGTGCGGGCCGTGCCTGCCTGGGGATGGGTAGTCGGTTCTGTTGATAATATGTCACAGATGGACAGCTCCCTTGCCGGCAAGATCATGTCGATCAGGAAGCAGAACACCTTTGATCTCGGCCTGCTTGTTCTGGGCTGTCTGGCACTTGTGGGAGTGGTTGCATGGATAACCTTCTATCTCAGTCGGCGGATCAGTGCGTTTGTCTATGAACGTCTGACGTTTGACGAACTGACTGGTCTGCCGAACCACCGTTATTTCAGTATGCAGCTGCAGTCTGTAATGAAGGCGAGACGGGCCCTTGTTCTGGTTAACCTTGATGTTGATGATTTCAGCATTATCAACGAACTTTTCAGTCGGAAGGTGGGCGATCAGTTTCTCAAAGAAATCTCCAAACGACTTCAGGGACTGGCAGTATCTACTACGCAGATAAGCAGGATTGGCAGTGATGAATTCCTCATCTATTTCCTGGTTTCGGGGGAAGATCCCCAAAGAGAGATGCAGGAGAAGGCTCTGCTGGTGCGGGAGCTCTTTGACCATCCGTTTTATATCAAAGGTGAGGCCATAGAGATAAGATGCACCATCGGGGTGGTACACAGTTCCGATGAGGTGAAGACAGGGACGGAATTAATTCGCCGGGCCAGTATTGTTCTCTTTCGTACCAAGGCGGAGGGGAAGAATCGCTGGAGTTGTTTTAACAGCGACATTGAAAAGACCCTCCAGCGGGACAAGGCCATTGCCAATGCCTTCAGTCAGGCAATGGAAAATAATGAGATCACGGTAGCGTATCAGGCGCAGATTGTGGCTCGGACAGGTGCTCTTTACGGGGTGGAAGCCCTGGCGCGCTGGATCAGCCTGGAGCTCGGTTTTGTCTCTCCCACTGAATTTATCGGTATTGCCGAGAAGAACGGCTTTATTTTTGCCCTGGGGCTGCACATTTTCCGTCAGGCCTGTGTTGATATTCTTGACTTCATACCGAATGGGTCAGGGCCGGTGAATGTCTCCATCAATATTTCGCCGAAACAGCTGCTGCACGCCGATTTCATTGAGAGTATTCAAAGGATTGTTGAGGAGGTGGGGATAGACCCCAAACGGGTGACTCTCGAGATTACTGAAAACCTTCTCACCAGTGATGTGGATGCGGTGAAGCCGATTCTTGATCGTCTCAACGATCTCGGGTTTGAGATCTCTCTGGATGATTTTGGTACGGGGGCGTCGTCGCTGAGTTATATTAGCCGCCTTCCCATCGTTGAGTTGAAGATCGATCGCAGTTTTGTTGACGATATACCTTCCTCTTACCAGAGTGCTTCGCTGGTGAAATCAATTATCGCCATCGGCGGTTCCAACAATATGCGGGTTGTTGCCGAAGGGGTTGAGACTGAGGAGCATGTGAACTGGCTCAAAAGGGAGGGGTGTGATCTGCTCCAGGGCTATTATTTTTCCAAACCAGTGACGATTGAGGCGCTCAGGGAAAAGTATGGCGGATAGAAGGCTGCCCGCCAGCCTGAAAAGTCTGGTGCCATCTGGTTGCTGTGACTTTTTGTCGTAGAAACGTAAATAAAAAAAGCCGCCGTATCGAGAGATACGGTGGCTTTTTTATTTGTAGAAAATGTTTTTCATCCGTTGTCTTTTTCCTGCCAGTCCGGGGAAAACCCCATCTCTCTCAGGGTTTCGCGTGCCTCCACGATAAAACCTCCCACCGAATTGACGCCATGGCTGTCGTCGCCGGGAAGGACAGCAATTTCCATCTCCCGTGCACGCTGAAGAATTGGTCGGGAGATATAAGGTTCTTTTGCCCCTTTTAACAGGGCCCGCTGGTTGAAGTCGAGGGTGAGGCCCAGTTGGGCAATGCACTGGAGATTGCGTTCAATGCGCTGCCAGACGACCGGCTCTTTGAGGCGTGCCGGGTAGTGCTCATCAAAGAGACGAATGAGGTCGAAATGGCCAACGACAGCGGGCTTGAGTGTCTCCAGCATCTCGAATTGATCATCGAAGTAATGGAGATAGAGCTCCGTTATCCCGCCTGCCTTCTCCGCAGCCAGAGCGTAGAGTTGGGGGGAGTAGTCAAAATTGATATCCCCGACGTGGTGGACGGAGCCGACGATATAATCGGGGGAGAAGGCCGCGAGCAGTTTCGGTACAAACTCTCTGTAACCGCTGCAGGTCTCAGTTTCCAGCGCGGCAAAAAGGGTAATCTCTTCGGCAAAGGCCTGTTGCAGCCGTCTGCACTCAGTCATGTAGCGGGAAAAGCGCTGCCACTGCTTCTCTGCAGTCAGTCCCGCTTCGCGGTCATCGGTATAGCGGAGGGCGTCACTGACCGCCGGCTGGTGCTCAGTAATACCGACGTGGGTAAAGCCTTTGGCAATATAGGCGCGCACAACCTCCTCAAGGGTGTTTGAGGCGTGGTTGCAGAATTCGCCGCTGTGGCCGCCGTGAACGGATATGAGCTTCATTGTTTCGCCTCAGAATGTGGAATGGGGATATGAAGATGGTCGGTGCTGTCGCGCAACATGCGGTTACTGATAAAGATCAGTACAATCAGTGCCAGAAGAGTAAACCAGGGGAGCCAGGTGATCCCTTCCATGAAGGCTGCATCCGCGATCTGTTCAGTTGCCCACAGGGGATGTTCATCGGTGAGGTCGCTGCGCAGCCGGGTGAGCAGGAGGGCGAAGAAGAAGCTGATTGAACCATAGGCAATATTGAAGGCCATTCCTTTGAAACTCAAGACCGTTGCCCGTCTCCTGGAATCGGTGATGATGTTAAGATAGTTGCTGACCATGAAACTGACGAAGGTCATGGTAATGGTGGTGGTGGCGACAAAGAAAAGTCCCCCCATGAGGGAAAATTGTGCAAGACCGAAGAGGCTGAGCAGGGTGAGTATCGCCAGGATAATCATGTTGGTACGCGGACTGCGCTCTTCGCAGAGAACCTCGGCTATCTTTGGTGTTACCATTGCGAGCAGAGAGAGGGTGGCGCCGATGACACCGAAGCTGGCGTCGGGCAGGTCGATGCAGCGGTAATATTGACTCGTAAAAGTGACAACGAGCCGCAGGACATGATCGAAACACATGCCGAAGAGAATGATGGCGAGGGCGAAGGGGGTTCGCCGTATCCACCGTCCGGCATCAAGGGTTTTGAAAAATGCACTTGCGACCGTTGTTTTTACCCCTGGCTCATCGTCAGGGTTCTCAATGGTGACCTCCTTCATCTTTATGGCAGTGAAAAAGGCGAACACCGCAAAGATCAGAGTACCATAGATGGGGAAGCGCATGGTGGTCTGCTGAGTGAGGGTGACGTCAATGCCAAGGAAAGCGAGTACGCTGTTGACGGATGACGGGGCATAGATCAGCGACCCGAGAGTGAGTGAAAAGATTGCCGTGAGAGCCTTGACACGATAGGTGGTGGTGAGAACTTTCGCCCACAGGTGTTGCATCCCCTCCTGGACGAGACTGTCATAGGCGATGGCTTCGTCGGCACCGCTTGCCATTGATTCTGCAAGTCCGCTGAGAATGCGGTTGATGAGAAAGGCCTGGAAGATAATATTGCTGTTGCCGGTGGGAACAACGGCGAGGATGGTCATTTCGAGGATCATCAGAACCGCGGTTGTAACCAGCAGGTATTTGCGGCCGAGGACATCGGCCAGTGCGCCCGAGGGGACCTCGGCGCAAACGATGGTGATTGCCCAGATGGTGTTGAGCAGGGAAAACTGTTCAAGAGTCAGGCCATAATCGAGGAAAAGAATTGTAAAAACAGGGTAGTAAAAGCGTGCGGTGAAACAACAGCGGAAGAGAATGAAAAGCCGGATATTGGGTATGCTGTACGGAGAGTTCAGTATCGACGGGGTAGATTTCGGCAGCTTTCTGTGTTGCATTATGATGTTTCTCCTGCTTCAGCAGGCCTTCCCGGCGTTTCCGGCGTAGTGTTTTTCCAGACGCCGGACCCCGAGGGAGAGTAACAGGCAGACTGCAAGATACATCAGAGCGACCACCGTCCAGACTTCAATGGTGGCATTGGTTGAGGCGATGATCTGAGTTCCATCGTAGGTCAGCTCCTGGATGGAAATAAAGGAGACGATGGAAGACCACTTGACCGTATTGATAAATTCATTGGCGAGCTGCGGCAGCATAATCTTCATCGCCTGTGGCATAATTATGCGTCGAAACTGCTGGTGGCGGCTCAGGCCAAGAGAGGCTCCTGCCTCCCACTGGCCTGGCGCGACACTCTGGATACCTCCACGGACAATTTCCGCGATGTAGGCACCCTCAAAGAGGGCGAGGGCAAGGACACCGGAGAGAAACTGGGTGATCAGACTGGGGCGGGCGAAGAGGGCAATGATAATCCGCTGGATTTCCTCACTGGTGGCAAGCACACGTTCTTCCAGGCCGAGCAGTGAAAGCAGCTGGCCGCTGATAAAATAATAGAAGATAAAGAGAAGTACAAGGGCTGGCATGTTGCGAATTGTCTCCACATAACTGCGCCCGAGGAGGCGGCAGAAAAGGCGTGGAGAGACTCGCAGGCGGCCGATGAAAAAACCGATAAAAAGCGCAAACACCATGCTGTAGAGGGAGACACGCAGGGTGATAAAAAGTCCTTCGAGGAGCAGGCCGGGGCGGAAGCCTCCTGTGACGGGGCTGGTCTGGAACATGTAGGGCAGGATGACGTGCCAGTTCCAGTGGTAGTCGAGAGACCAGGTCATGCGCAGAGCGATGACCAGCAGGAGGGCTGCGGTCGCGACAATAAGAATTATATCAAGGAGCTTCAACTTTTTGAAAAACATTGTGTCATCGCGTGGAAGTGAGGTTAAAGGCGGAAAGGTCGCGTCAGAATTCGGAGCCCCGGAGGGGGCGGACAAGAGGTATTAGCCGGAATTTCGGAATGGAGTGAAATCCCGGCCTTCACAGCCTCTTATCTGAGTTCGTCAGTGACCCAGTCGCGGGTTTCGAACCAGTAGTGATGACGCTCTTTGAGCCACTGGTCATTGGTCTTGATCCAGTTGTTAAAGAAGGCGAGTGAGGTGGTGTCACCTTTCCGCAGAGCCATGCCGATGGGCTCCTTTGTGAAGGTCCCTGCAACGGGGGTGAAAAGAATGTCGCTGTAGTCGATGGCCTCAAAGGCCGGTTTCGGCGCCTGACTGACCACGGCGGCGACCTTGCCGTTACGCAGTTCCTGGTAGGCGGCGGGTTCGGTGTCGAAGTAGCGCAGGGTTGCTTTGGGGAAGGTCTTTTTCGCGGCATCGGCGGCGGTGGTGCCGAGTTTCACGGCGATTTCTACGCCGGGAGTGTTGAAGGCTTCAAGAGTGTTCATCCCCTCTGCCTTCTTTTTATTGGCGACGATGGCCTGTCCGCCGTTGTCGTAGGGGGTGGTGAAATCGACTTTGCGCTGGCGTTTCTCGGTGATGCCCATTCCTCCGATGACGACATCAAAACGTCTGGTCAACAGGGCGGGGATAATGCCGTCCCAGGCGGTGGGCATGAACTCTACCTTCACCCCCATATCGCTGCCGAGTTTGCGGGCCACATCAATTTCAAACCCCACCAGTTCTCCAGTGGAATCTTTCATAGCCCAGGGCTTGAAGATATCCATGCCCACCCGCAGTACTCCCCGCTTCTGAATGGTGTTGATCAGTTTGCCTTTTTCCTCTGCGGCAAAGCTGGTTCCGGCGATCAGGGTGAGCGTTACAAGCAGCAACGCAGTAACAGCTTTCTGAAGTTTCATAGCATTTTCCTCTTGTAAAATGAATGGTGACCATCGGTCATTTTCCTGACCACTTACTGAAGTCTTACTCGGGACTCTATCATGCTGACGGTGATGGAGAGAACAGCGGTGACTGCAACATAGATGGCGCCGACCACCAGCCATATCTCAAAGGTGAGATAGGTGTCGGCAATAATCATTTTTCCCTGCTGAGTGAGGTCGAAGATCGCGATGGCTCCCACCAGCGCTGAATCCTTGACGAGGGAGATAGACTGGCTGGCGAGGGGAGGGAGGATCTTGCGCAGTGCCAGCGGAATAATCACTTTTCGCCAGGTGATCCACGGGGAGAGGCCGAGGCTTTTTGCGGCCTCAAATTGACCGCGTCCCACCGATTCAATCCCGCTGCGGAAGATCTCCGCAGCGTAAGCTCCGTCAAAACAGCTCAGGGAGAGTACTGCAGCCCAAAAACGGTTGATTCCCAGCACCGGGCCGAGGACAAAATAAATGAAGAAGATCTGGATGAGCAGCGGTGTGTTGCGGCTTACCTCCAGATAAAGTGTGGCGAGAAAGCGGGCCGCTGGAGCGTCACTTCTGCGGAGCAGCGCGGTGACAAGTCCGACGCAAAAAGCCCCTGCCAGGCTTACTGCAGCAATTTGCAGAGTGACGCCAAGCCCCTGCAGCAGCAGACCGGCCTGCCAGTGGCCGTCGGTATGGCTGATGATATATTGGGGCACGGTTTCCCAGTCCCATGGGTACTGAGCCTCTCCGCTGTCCATCAGAAGATGGAAAACCAGGCCGGAGAGGAGGAGTACTGTGATGTACAGCAGAATGTCAAAACGTGCACTGCGAAAAAAAGGGATTCGTTTTTCAGGGGGCAGGAGAGGGCAGGTTGGCGGTATCATGGCTTCTCAGTGCAGTTCTTCCTGCGTCATCTCGGTTATCTTGCGAAAATCAATCTTGCCGCTTCCCATTTTGGGCAGACTTTCCCAGACGAGGAAGATTTTGGGCAGGGCGATCTTTGGCAACTCTTTTGCCATCGCTTTGAGGGTTGCCTTCTCATCAATCTTTGTAGTAACTACGGCGACAATTTTTGCCCCCTTGCGCGGGTCTGGTGTTTCCACTACACAACAGTCCGCATCTTCGGGGAGGAGGTTCTCCAGCACGCTCTCAATCTTGACAAGGCTGATCATCTCTCCACCGATCTTGACGAAACGCTTGAGTCGTCCGATATGCCACAGGTAGCCATCGGCGTCGATATTGCCCATGTCTCCGGTGTCGTACCAGCCGTTACGGATGTGGAGGGAGGTTTGCTCAAAGTTATTAAAGTACCCTTTCATCACTGAATTACCGCGTACGAGGATGCGGCCGTCCTCCCCTGCCTGACACTCAACGCCGGTCTTATAGTGCTCGATTCGTATCTCAATGCCGGGAATCGGTTTCCCCACCGAACCGGGGCGGTTGTACTCAAGGGTATTTGTGGAGATGACCGGGGAGCACTCGGTTGCTCCGTAGCCTTCAAGGAGGGTGACGTTGTGTTTTTCTTTCCAGCCGTTGCGTAGAGAATCCGGGCACTTGTCGGCACCAACAATGGCAATGCGCAGAGTCTTGAAATCGTTCTCTTTTGATTTGCGCAGGTAACCCCAGAAAAAAGAGGGGGTGCCGATGAGAAAGGTGGCATTGTGGTCACGCATCACTGTGCAGACCTTTGCGAAATCCAGCGGGTCGGCTACCGTGAGCATTTTCATGCCGTAGGTCAGCGGCAGCCAGAAGGTGACGGTGAGGCCATAGACGTGAAAATAGGGAAGACTGCACATGAAAACATCGTCGGGCGAAAAGGTGAAGATAGAGATCATGCTGGCGATGTTGGACTCAATGTTTCTATGAGAGAGCTGTACCGCTTTGGGATCTTTCTCGCTGCCGCTGGTAAAAAGGATAACGGCGGTGTCATCCGGGTCGCCGCCGTAGACCATTTTTTTGATGAGTGATGCCGGCAGGGCGGCGATGAGGGCGGCAGTAATCTTCTCCCGTTTGCTGAGGGTGGCGAAGATGTCTTCAATATAGACCATGCCCTCAATCTCGGGGCACTGGATTTTTGCCAGCAGGGCACGGGAGGTGATGATGGTTTTGAAAGCGCAGGTGCGCTGGGCGTAGCGGGCGTTATGCCCGGCACCTGTGGAGTAATTGATCATCACCGGGGTTCGGCCACTCATGAGGATGGCAATCTTGGTCAGGATGCAGCCCGCAGTGACGGGAATCATGACCCCGATACAGCCGTGACTCATGCGGCGGAATCGACGGGTGAGAATGAGAGTGGCAATGAGCATTTCACTCCGGGTGAGAACCCGCTCTGTGGTGAAGTCGTGGAGGGCCGGGGTGGAGCCTGACTGTTTCGCCCTGTCGATAAACTGTTTGTGAAGCATTATTTCTGATCCTCGCCGGGGGGAGTTTTAAACCTCTGTAAGACCCCTATATTACTGTAAGTTGTCTTGCGGCGCTACATTTCTGCCCGTTCGATGATACTCTGTGGCAGTTCTTTTGAGGGTTGTACGCCGAGTCCGCGTAACTGTTCCGCCTGAGAGATGAGGTTGCCCCGGCCGCGGGCGAGTTTGTTGAGGGCGCCGTCGCAGCAGCTGCGGGCGCTGTCGAGCTGGCGGGTGAGCTTTTCCATCTCCTCAAGGAAGCCGCAGAACTTGTCGTAGAGCAGTGAAGCCCGGCTGGCGATCTCCTGGGCGTTTTTGCCCTGCTGCTCAAATTTCCACAGGTTTTGTACCGTGCGCAGGGTGGTGAGCAGGGTACAGGGGCTGATCATGATAACATTCAGGCGAAGGGCACTCTCCATCAGGGTTGGGTCGTGACTGCAGGCGGCGGCGAAAGCAGCCTCCACCGGGATGAACATCAGGACAAAGTCGAGGGAGCGCAGGGCTGTGGCTCCAGGATAATTCTTTTTGCCAAGTCCTTCGGCGTGGCGGCGCAGGGAGATAATGAGTTCTCCGAGGGCTGTGTTGCGTTCCTCTTCTCCCGTTGCCGCGACGCAGCGGCTCCAGGCCAGCAGGCTGGTCTTGGCATCAATGATGATCTCCCGCCCTTCAGGCAGATGGATGATGACATCGGGGCGGATCAGGGAGCCGTCGGCGGTGCGGAAGGTGCCCTGGGTGGTGAATTCAATCTCCCGGCGCAGTCCGGCTATTTCCAGCAGGCGCTCCAGCACCATCTCCCCCCAGTTGCCGATGGTCTTATTATCGCTGCGCAGGGCCCGGCTGAGATTTTCGGCCTCTTTGCCGAGGTGAAGGTTGAGCTCTTTGAGTTGTCTGATCTCCTCCTTGAGGGCGAAGCGTTCCCTGCTGTCGGCGTTGTAGATATTCCCAATCTGCTGGTGCAGTTCGCCGAGTTTCTCGTTGAAGGGCGAGAGGATACTCTGTATCCGCTCACGGTTCAGTTCGCTGAAACGCTCTGCCTTTTCGCTGAAGATCTTTCCGGCGAGGTTCTCAAACTGGAGTTTGAGTTCGTCGCGTGCCTCTTGAAGAAGGTTGAGCTTTTCCATGAAGAGGCGTTCCTCACTCTCCAGTTTTACACTCAGGCGGGTGTTGCGGATCTCGTGCTCGTGCAGTTCCCCGCCGAGTCGGACAATCTGCGTGTCGGCGTCTCTTCTCCGTCCCTGCTCGCGGTGCAGGCGCAGGCTGAACAGCAGAGAGAGGCAGGCAAAGAGCGAGGTGCAAAAGAGACTGACTACGGCAAGAGCCGGCAGAGGAAAGGAGGGGGGAAGGATTTCATTGAGGGGAGAGGCCAGGAGCAGAAGGATTCGGGTCATGGTGAAATAAGAAAACATTGAAGAACCAGTCTGTCGTTCATCTTTTTCGTTACAGTCAAAAATTTATCCTCCGACAAAGTGAGGAACGAGACGTCGAGATATCAAAGGTCTGCGGTAAATTTCTCCCTGCGTTTCGAATATGAACGAAATACAAGGTTATTCAAGGGGCCCCAGAGAGAGAAACCTCCTGCAGAGTACGGGAGGTTTCTTTCTTATGAGCTCAGAGCGGTCGGGGAGCCAGCCTGCCCCCGAGGATGTGCATATGCACATGGAATACTTCCTGGCCGGATTTGGCACCGTTGTTGAGCACCACCCGGTAGTTATCTTCCACGCCTTCCTGTTTCGCCAATTCTGCGGCGATACGGAAAAGTTTGCCCATCACTGCTTCATCGACGGCGGTGATGTCCTTTGGCATTGGGATGTGCTTTTTGGGCACCAGCAGAAAATGCACCGGTGCCTGCGGGTTGATGTCGCGAAAAGCCAGGACATCATCATCCTCGTAGAGTTTGTCGGCGGGGATTTCTCCTGCAATTATTTTACAAAAAATACAATCGTTCATGATACTGCTTTCTCCCTTTTTTTGGTTTTTTTCTCCAGAGTCTCATGGGAATAGGTGAACGTGAGTTTGCCTTTACTGTCGCCTACGGTGACAGCCCCGCCATGGGTGAGCTTTCCAAAGAGAATTTCCTCGGTGAGTGGATCGCCAATCTCTTTCATGATCAGACGGCGCAGTGGACGTGCTCCGAAGATTGGATCATAACCGCGTTTTGCCAGCGATTTACGAGCGGCCAGAGTGAGTTTGATAATCACTTTTTTCTCGGCGAGCTGTTCTTCAAGTTCGAGGATGGTCTTCTCCACCACCTTCTCGGTGCTCTTTTGATCAAGGGGGGCGAAGCTGATGATTGCATCCAGCCTGTTGCGGAACTCTGGAGCAAAAAGGCGGTTGATGATCGTCTTGTCTTTGCCCTTGCTGCTGGAGACAAAGCCGATGGTGGTGGTGGAGAGTTCTCGCGCTCCGGCATTGGATGTCATGATGAGAATAACATTCCGGAAGTCAGCCTTGCGCCCGGAGTTGTCGGTGAGAGTACTGTTGTCCATTACCTGCAGCAGGATGGAGAATATATCGGGATGGGCTTTTTCAATCTCATCAAGCAGCAATACCGTATAAGGATGTTTGCGGATGGCCTCGGTGAGCTGCCCACCCTCTTCAAAGCCGACATAACCTGGAGGGGAGCCTATCAGGCGGGCAACAGCATGTTTCTCCATGTATTCACTCATGTCAAAACGTTCAAAATTGACATTGAGACAGGCTGCAAGCTGACGAGCCACCTCGGTTTTGCCCACGCCGGTAGGACCGGTAAAGAGAAAACTGCCGGTGGGTGCATGGGGATGGCCGAGACCGGCACGGGAGCGCTTGACAGCAGTAACCACCGCGTCAAGAGCCTTGTCCTGGCCGAAAACCACCTTTTGCAAGCGTTTTTCAAGATTTTTAAGGTCACGAACCTCATTCCCGGTGGTCGTTTTCGCCGGAATGTGGGCGATGAGGGAGACAACATTCTCTACATCGGGCACTTTGACCGTCGCCCCGTTGCGTCCGGCAAGACGAAAGAGTGCGCCGACCTCATCCATAACGTCGATGGCCTTGTCGGGCAAAAATCGTTCGTTGATGTAACGGTTGGCCAGTTCGGCCATGGCCTCCACGGAGGCAGGGGCATAGGTGATATCGTGGTGTTTCTCGTAGCGGGGCTGCAGGCCCTTGAGGATGCTGATGGTGTCTTCCACCGAGGGTTCCTCAATGTCGATTTTCTGGAACCGGCGGGAAAGGGCTCGATCTTTCTCGATCTGGTTTTTATACTCTTCATATGTGGTGGAGCCGATTACCCGCAGCGTGCCGGATTGCAAAGCCGGTTTGAGCAGGTTGGAGGCGTCCATTGAGCCGCCGCTGGTGGCTCCGGCACCGACGATCGTGTGTATCTCATCAATGAAGAGCACCGAATTTGGGCGCTTCTGTACTGATTGAACCACTGATTTGAGCCGTTTTTCAAAGTCCCCCCGGTATTTGGTGCCAGCAACGAGACCGCCCATATCAAGCATGAGCACTTCCATATTCTCCAGCAGATCCGGGACGAGCGGTTTTTCTCCCATATCACGGGCAACACGGTCATCGTGGATACGCAGGGCGAGTCCTTCGGCCATGGAGGTTTTGCCCACACCCGGTTCGCCGACGAGCAATGGATTGTTTTTCTTCCGGCGGCAAAGTACCTGCATAATGCGCTGTAACTCTTCGTTGCGACCGATCAGCGGGTCAAGTTTTCCTTGTGCCGCCTGTTCTGTAAGGTTGGCGGTAAACTCCTCAAGGGTCTTCTCCTCCTTCTCCCGTTCTCGCTTCATCTCATGACGATTGCGTTCTATGCCAGGTTCTTCCTCATCGGGGGAAGGCGCCTTCTGCAGGTTTTCGGCCGGTAACTCGTGGGCAATGAAGTTGACTGTGGGCAGTTTCTCCAGTCCTTCAGAGGCGAGGAAATAGACCGCATGCGAATCTTTTTCCTCAAAGAGGGCGGCCAGCACATCACCGCTGTCCACCTTTGATTTTCCACAGCTCTGCACATGGGCGACGGCCCGTTGCAGGACCCGCTTGAAGGCGCGGGTCTGAATCGGTTCGCGGCGGGGCGGGGAAGAAATTTGCGGCATTTCCTCAGCCATGAAGTGTTCAATCATCTCTTTCAGGGAAGTAGTGGAGCCGCCACACTCGCTGATGATGTAGGCTGCAAGATCATCGTAGAGCAGTCCGTAGAGCATGTGTTCAAGGGTGACATATTCATGATGGCGATTTTTTGCCTCGCGAATGGCACGAATCAGTGAGCGTTCGAGTGTTTTACTGAGCATTATTTTTTTTTCTCCTCGGAATTCAGGCTGGTTCCATGGTGCAGAGCAGGGGAAATTCATTTTCCTCAGCAAGGTCATGAACCTCATCAATCTTGCATTCGCAGATTTCCCGGGTATAAATCCCTGCGACCCCTGAGCCTTTAGTGTGAACATTAAGCATGATAGCGGTAGCCTCATCTCTATTCTTGTGAAAGATCTCGACAAGAATGAGGACAACGAACTCCATTGAGGTGAAATCATCGTTGTGCAGCAGCACCTTGTAGAGCCGCGGTATTTTTACGCGGACACGTTTTTCCAGGGCAACTTCATCATCGCGGTATGTATTGGGGGGGCTCATACTTTTCTATTTGTATTTTCTTTTCGGGCCTCCAGCCGGAAGCCCTTAATTTTCATCACAACCAGTGACAACAATAAGCAGTATTTTCCCTTTGTGTCAAGGCGTGCCTGCGGGGCGGGTGCGGCACCCGCCTGTTAATGGCTTCAGGCGGGGCCCTTCAGCAGGATGAAGAGCAGTTCATCAAGGAGAAGCTGCGGCGGCAAACCGGAGCCTTTGAGGCGGTATTCTGTCTTTAAAATTAGACCAAGGCGCTGTTTCAGCGAGGTCGGAGTAAATGTGGCCGCACGGGTGAAATTGAGATAAAGAGGATATGGGTGACCGCCGAGGTGTGGTTTAAACTTCTCCACTTCCTCCAGTGGCGGCAGATAGTTCTGCTTGAATTCGCGAAAGGGGAGCCCGTGGTGCCAGCCGCTGCTGTTGAGCTGAATGGTGCGCAGGATAAGGTGCCTGCGGATGTGGTTGCGCAGGGTGGAGAGGATGGCCAGACCGTGAACGCCCTGGTCAAGGAGGCGGTTGAGGATGGCAAAGGTGCAAGCTGCGTCGCGGTTGTCGAGGGCTCCGGTGAGCTCGTAAATGGCGTCTTCGCGGTTACGGCTGACCATGGCGTCAAGATCTGCCATCGTGATGGTTTGGCGGTCGCCGACATAGTGTGCCAGCTTCTCTGTCTCCATTACCACTGCCACTGGATGGCTGCCGACGCGGTCGAAAAAGAAATCGATGGCCTGGTTGTCAATCTTCTTGCCGAACTCACCAAGGGTGGAGAGCATCATCTCCCGCAGGACTTCTTTCTGAGATTCTTCTGCGGCCCTGCTGGCCCCTGCGGCAAGGGCGCAGTCTATGACGAAGGCATTTTTTTTGATCCAGGTGAAGAGCTTATGGCGCTTGTCAACTGTCTCTGCCGTGAGAATCAACAGGGTCTCCGCCGGCAGCCCTTTTTGGAAACTCTGCAGATAGCGTTCTGCGGGGGAGGTCCCGCCGGTTTTCACCTCGTCCCGGCTTTGAAAAAGGACGGAGTCTGCCCAGCTCAGCTCTTCAGCCGGTTTGTCGAAACCGAAGATCTTTTTCCACCGGGGCCCGGTGAGTTCTGAGAGCGGTGTGGGCGTGTCGATGGGAAGCTCCGCCGTTTCGACGAGGGCGCGCAGATTTTTCAGGGCAATACGGGGTTTGTTCTCTGCATTGGCAGATGCTGCCTTCTCCCAGAGGGTGTCGAGGATGGTTTTGGAGTGAAAGAGACGGCTGTCGGTGACGAAATAGAGCTGGCGGCCGGGCAGCAGGCTGTAGCTGTGCATGCGGGCAAGGGTGGTCGTCGGCTCCTCGTTGTCTCCATCGACGGGATTGAGGTTGAGCAGGCCGGTTGTGGCAAGGTCTTCCTGCAGTTGAGCCGCACTCTGGCGGCAGAGGTACCGTTCGCCGAAAAAAAGGAAAATTCGGCACTGCCGCGGGTCGGGCATGGCTTTTTCATCTTTTCCTGCAGGAGGATTTTTCAGCAGCTGGAGGAATTCGGTGCGGGTAATTTGCGGCATGTGTGATGTGAAAAATAAGGGGATAATTATTTTTTAGCAGCTTTAGTCTTTCACGATAAGACGTGTAATTAAAGGGTCTCTTGAATACTCCTGTATTTCGTTCATATGCGAGTTGCAGGAGGAAATTTATTAGAGCCATGATTGATATCGGAGTCTAACGCTTCCCTCCGAGGATAACTTTTTGACTGTAACAAAGAAGATGGGCGAAAGGCTGAGTATCCAAGGGGCCCAGAATTCACTTTACACAATTACCGACCCCGGTCAATGGTGTTTGAATGGCTTTTTTTGCTCTTCTGGCGACGGGACGATTTGTTGGCGAAAATGAGAGGAAGAATAAAGACAGCAGGGAGGGAAAAGAGAGAGGAGCAGGCAGAAGAAGAGCAAAAGACAATTAAACCACCTCCGACACAGTAACAGTGCCGGAGATGGTTTGTGGAAACCTTGAAGACGCGGGATCATTCTTCGCCGGGGAGTCTGCGTACTGCTCCGGTATCTGCAGAACTGGCGAAGAGGGCGTAGGCCTGGAGTGCCCGGCTGACCACCCTGTCGCGACCGACGGGAGTCCATGCCTCTTTTCCTTTTGCTTCTTCAGCTTTGCGTCGTTCGGCAAGCTCAGTATCGCTCAGGTTAACATTGATGCTGCGTTTCTCAATGTTAATATCAATAATATCTCCGTTGCGGAGCAGACCCACAGCTCCGCCCGCAGCAGCTTCAGGAGAGACATGGCCAATGGAGAGGCCCGAGGTTCCACCGGAGAAACGCCCATCGGTGATCAGGGCACACTCCTTGCCGAGATGAATTGATTTCAGGTAGGAGGTCGGGTAGAGCATTTCCTGCATTCCTGGTCCGCCGCGGGGACCTTCATAAAGGATGACAACCACGTCTCCCGCCTTCACTTTGCCACTGAGGATGGCGTCACAAGCCTCCTCCTGAGAGTTGCATACCACCGCAGCTCCGGAGAAGGCATAGATAGAAGGATCTACACCTGCTGTCTTGACGATACAGCCTTTTTCGGCAATGTTGCCGAAGAGGACGGCAATCCCCCCTTCTTTGTCGTAGCAGTGTTCCATATCCCGGATACAGCCGCCGGTGCGGTCGAGATCAAGTTCTTTGAAGACGCTTGCCTGGGAGCCGAGGATCAGGTTGCGCGTGGAGTGTGCGGGAGCAGAGCTGGCGAGAGTTTCCGCGTCGGTACTGTGTCCTTCCCGGCGGATGTCCCATTTATACAGGGCTTCTTTGAGAGTGCTGCCGTCGGCACGATGTACCGACGTATCAAGAAGATTCCCGCGATCAAGTTCCCCGAGAATGCCCATGACGCCGCCGGCGCGGTTGACATCTTCCACGTGATAACTTGAGCTGGGGGCAACCTTGCAAAGGTTTGGTACCCGGCGGGAAAGGATGTCAATATCACTTATCGTGAAGTCAACTTCTGCCTCGCGGGCAACCGCAAGCAGATGGAGAACGGTATTGGTGGAGCCACCCATGGCGATGTCGAGGGTCATGGCGTTGAGGAAGGCTGCCTTGCTGGCGATATTGCGGGGCAGTACTGAGGTATCTTCATGCTCATAATATGCGTCGGCCATCTCAACAATACGTTTTGCCGCGGTTTCAAAGAGCTGCAACCGATTTCTGTGGGTGGCAACGATGGTTCCATTGCCTGGCAGGGACATGCCGAGTGCCTCGGTGAGACAATTCATTGAATTGGCGGTAAACATTCCCGAGCAGGAACCACAGGTGGGGCAGGCACAGCGTTCAACCTTGTGAATCTCCTCTTCACTGACGTTATTGTCGGCGGCAAGGATGATGGCATCAATAAGGTCGTAGCGTTTGTCGCCGTCAACGCCGGCTTCCATCGGACCGCCGGAGACAAAGATTGCTGGAATATTGAGGCGCATGGCGGCCATCAGCATGCCGGGGGTAATTTTGTCACAGTTGCTTATGCAGATGATGGCATCCACGGTGTGGGCGTTGCACATGTATTCCACACTGTCGGCAATAAGATCACGGGAGGGGAGAGAGTAGAGCATCCCGGAGTGACCCATGGCGATGCCGTCATCAATGGCGATGGTATTGAATTCGGCGGCAAAACAACCCCGTCCTTCAATAATCTGCTTTACCTGCTGGCCAATCTCATGCAGGTGGACATGCCCGGGAACAAACTGGGTGAAGGAGTTGACAATGCCGATCACCGGTCTGTCAAAATGCTCTTCTTTTGCTCCGTTTGCTCGCCAGAGACTGCGTGCACCTGCCATTTTTCGGCCCTGAGTTGTGGTGGCACTCCTGCGTGGTATGGACATAATATTTTACTCCAGAAAAAAAGCTTTATTACATAAATAAAAGAAAAAAGTAGAAAAAAACAGGGGGAAACTGTATTTTTCTACTAAGAAAAAAAGATTAGAAGACAATATACAACCTTTACCCTCTGTATTGTATACTTTTTCAGGGAGAAGAGATGAAAAAGAACGAAATTGACTACTGGATTGCACGGATGCTTGAGGCATATAAAAATGTCTCGGATCTGAACATTACTGTGGGGAAAAGCCTGCAGGTGGAGTCAGACGGGGTGCTCGTACCTGTGGATATGGAGCCGCCCGTAGGAGAACTTACTCCATTTCAGACTGAGGTCTTTGCCCTCAATCTGATCGGCAATAACCGGCTGATGCTCAAGAATCTTGTCAAGACCGGTTCCTGTGACCTCTCCTATCACCTCGGTGACCGGGCCCGTTTCCGGGTTAACATTTTTACCCAGAAGGGCTATTTGACCACTGTTCTGCGGAAGCTTGAAACAACGATTCCGACCATCACCGGGATGCAGTTCCCCGAGTCTTTCATGACGATGAGCAATGAGATCAACGGACTTATCCTTTTCACTGGTGCCACCGGTACAGGGAAAACGACTTCGCTGGCTGCCCTGCTCAATCAAATTAACGAAAACAGGGCCGTGCATGTTGTCACCCTCGAAGACCCTATAGAGTATATCCACGACCAGAAGAAGGCGACCTTCAATCAGCGTGAGCTGGGCAATGACTTTGACTCCTTTGCCGACGGTCTGCGGGCTGCTCTGCGGCAGGCACCGAAAGTTATCCTTGTTGGTGAGATGCGTGACAGGGAGACCATGGAAATTGCTTTGACCGCTGCAGAAACGGGGCACCTTGTTCTCTCTACTCTGCATACCATCGACGCAGGTCAAACCATGAACCGGATCATCTCCATGTTCGACCGGGAAGAGCAGAGTCAGATCCGCAGCCGTCTTGTGGATACCATTCGATGGGTTGTCAGTCAGCGTCTGCTGCCACGGGTTGGTGGAGGGCGAATTGCCGCCATGGAGATTATGCGAACCAGTCTGCGGGTGAAAAACCTGATTCTCAACGGCGAGACCGAAGACAAGACCTATTACAACATTATTGAGGAGGGGGGGGCCCTGCAGATGTGGACCTTCGATCAACATCTGCTCGAACTTTATTCTCAGGGACTTATTACCGAAAAAAGTGCTGTTACCTACTGTTCTCAGCGGTCCTTGCTCAACCGCGGTCTCGATCAGATCAAGGCTGGACGTGGGGAATTGACCTTTTCTCTTACCGATTTGAGCATGGAAGAAGAGAAACAGGTAGACAGTCGCAGGCGTAAGAAAGGAGAAATAAAATAATGATTGTAAAGTGCCCGAACTGCCCAGCGCAGTTAAAATTGGATGACGGGATTGAAAATAATCTCAAGAACCTGCCTGTCGGGAAGACCATCAAAATACAATGTGGCAACTGTAAAGAAACTTTTTCTCTGAGCGAAACCGTTGTCGCTGGCGGGGGGCAGGGCGCTTTTGAAAAGGATGCCCGGCGGAAAGCTCCGCAGCTTGCGGTTCGGCCTCCGGGAGCTCCCTCGCTCGACTGGCTTACCCGGGGGGTGGTGGATGAGGACAAAAATATCGACGGAGTACCGCGAGCCCTGGTCCTTTTCCCCGATATCAAGGAAAAGAAAGAGTTGATCAAGTCTGTAGAGGACCTCGGTTATCAGGTGGAAGAGGCTGTCAGTGTGGAAGAGGCACTCTCTGTAATGTATTTTGCATCCTATTCACTGGTGTTTATGCACACTGATTATGAGAAGGGAGACCTTGAAAATTCTCAATTCCATAATTACATGTGTAGTTTGCCGATGTCGAGACGGCGGAATATTTTCTATGTGCTGGTTGGTGATAATTGCACGACAATGTATGATCTTGAAGCTCTCACCCTGTCCGTCAATCTGACGGTTAACAGCAGGGAGGTGAAGTATATCTCAATCTTGCTGCGCAAGGCCATTCCTGAATATGAAGAGTTATTCGGCGCGTGGATGGAAGAGTTGCGGCTGGCAGGAAAATAAGCAGTAAAAGCTTCTCGTTATATTTCTCTTCCGGGTCGTCTCAACAGACGGCCCGGTTTCTTTTTTACAGGATAGTTCATGAAAAAAACACTGTTCGCCAACGGTCGAAGGCTCCAGCATCCCGCTGATTTTAAAGAGAAGGCCGGCCGGGAAGCGGAGGTGCAGGTTTCCACAGCAGAGCAGGGCAGCCAGGAGGCTGTACAGAGCCTGTCGGCAGAACGGCCGGTGAAGCGGCCCGGGCTGAAAAAAAGCCATCCGGCACAAGAGGCGAAACCGCTGTGGAACCGGGAATCCTTTGTGGTCTCCCCGGAAGAAGGGAAGGGGCGATTCCATGACTTTGATATCCCGGATGAGGTGATGCATGCCATTGCTGACCTTGGGTTTCAATACTGTACTCCGGTGCAGGAGCAGTCTTTAAGCGACTGTCTCGGAGGAAAGGACCTGGTTGGCAAGGCAAATACCGGAACCGGTAAGACTGCTGTCTTCCTCATTACCACCTTTACCCGTCTGCTTGCCGAAAAACGCAGTGGAAAAGCTCGTAATGGCGCTCCGCGGGCGCTGGTAATCGTCCCTACCCGTGAGCTGGTCATTCAGATTGGCAAAGATGCCAGGGACCTCGGGAAATACTGTAATATAAAAGTGCGGACAGTTTTCGGGGGGGTGGATTATCAGAAACAGATGAATCTCCTCAAGGAGGGTCCCTGCGATCTGCTCGTTGCTACTCCGGGGAGACTGCTCGACTTTATCGGCAAGGGTGTGGTTGATCTCAGCCCCTGCGAAGTTCTCATTATTGATGAGGCTGATCGTATGCTCGACATGGGTTTTATTCCCGATGTGCGGCGTATCGTCGGGCGTCTGCCCCAGAAGGAAAAGCGGCAGACTCTGCTCTTTTCTGCCACCATTACTGAAGCTGTACGACGTCTCGCATGCCAATGGTGTGTTGCTCCGATAATGGTGGATGCCGAGCCGGAGCAGGCTACTTCAGGTACGGTGGAAGAGATTGTTTATCTTGCAAGTAAAGAAGAAAAATACACCATCATCTATAATGTGCTCAAGGCTCATCCCGAGGACCGGACGATCATTTTCGCTAACATGAGGGGTGAGGCCCGACGTGTTGCCGATTGCTTAAAGCGCAATGCGATAGACTGCGTGCTGCTTTCCGGCGAAGTGGCGCAAAATAAGCGGACTTCCCGCCTTGAACGCTTTCGTGAGGGAAAAGTGAAAGTGCTGGTGGCAACCGACGTTGCCGGGCGTGGAATTCACATCAACGATATTCGTCTGGTGATCAACCACAGCGTTCCTTTTGAGGCGGAAGACTACATTCATCGTATCGGGCGGACCGGCCGGGCGGGGGCAACAGGGCGGGCCATAAGCTTTGCCTGTGAAGAGGGCTCTTTCTACCTGCCGGCTATTGAAGATTTGATCGGGAAGAAGTTCGATTTTGTTGTTCCGGAAGAAGAGTTACTGGAGACACCGCCTCCCCTTGCAAAAGCTCCCGCAAGAAAAGATGGAGGGAGGTCCGGGGCAGGAACATCATCGGACAAAAGACGGCGTCCGCGTCAGTCGAGGGATGGTGGCGGCCGCTCACCCGCCTCCTTTTCAAACAAAAAAAGAGGCGGAAAAGCGTGAAAAAACACTGCTCTCCCCTTGTTTTTTAGCCCGATTCCTGGTATAAAATCTATCCTTTATTCATTGGGAGAGCAGTGTGCTCTCCCCTTATTCTTCCGCGAAGGTGCAACGCCTCGCGGGAAAACTTCAGACACCGGTCAGGGTCATAGTGACGGCTGATCGACAGGAATAACAATTTCATGACAGAACAAACCAACCAATCAACCCCCGCGGGCGACGAAGAACTCAGCTTTGCAGAGCTCTTTGAAATGGAAGAAAACAACAAGGTAGTCGCTGTCGGCGACGTTACCATGGGGACCATTATCGGTTCTGTGGATAACTTTTTCCTTGTTGACGTCGGTGACAAAGCCGAAAGTTACATTCCACGCTCCGAGTTTCGTCTGGAAGAGGGCGAAGACGTCAACATCGGTGATCAGTTTGAAGTCTTTGTGGAACGTCGCAAAGATGAAGGTGGCCTGCTTCTCTCCCGTGAGAAAGCTATCGCCATCAAAGTATGGGAGAGAATTGCTGAAATTCAGGAGGCTGACGAGACCATCAACGGTAAAATCGAAAGCCGTGTTAAAGGCGGTATGTCCGTTGATATCGGCGTTCCCGCCTTCCTGCCCTACTCACAAATTGATCTTCGTCCGGTCAAGGACCTTGATGGGTTGATTGGTGAAACCATGGACTTCAAAGTGCTGAAGTTCAATAGAAAGAGAAATAACGTTGTCATCTCCCGCCGTGCCATCCTCGAAGAGGAGCGCAATAAACTGCGTGAAGCAATGCGCAGCAAGCTGGAAGAGGGGCAAATCATTAAAGGTGCTGTCACCAATATCACCGATTATGGTCTCTTCATCGATATGGGTGGCATGGACGGTCTCTGTCATATTACCGACCTCTCCTGGGGCCGTGTCTCTCATCCCGCAAAACTCTATAAAGTGGGTGAAGAACTTGAGGTCAAGGTCCTCAAGTATGACCGTGAGCACGACCGTGTATCCCTTGGTGTCAAGCAGCTTCGCGCTGACCCGTGGGAGACTGTTGTCGAACGCTATCCCGTCGACCAGAAGACAAAAGGCAAAGTTGTTTCCATCACAGATTACGGTGTCTTCGTTGAACTGGAAGAGGGCGTTGAGGGCCTGATCCATGTTTCCGAAATGACCTGGTCGAAGAAGCCGCGTCACCCCTCCAAAATGGTTTCCGTAGGTGATGAGGTTGAAGTAATGGTGCTCAACATTGAGCCCGAGACCAAACGTATATCCCTTGGTATGAAGCAGCTCCAGCCCAACCCCTGGGATCTGGTCACTGACAATTATCCGGTGGGTTCTGTTATTGAAGGCAAGATTAAGAATATCACCGACTTTGGTGTGTTTATCGGTATCGAAGAGGGTATTGACGGTCTTATCCACGTCTCTGATCTCTCCTGGACCGAGCGCATTAAGCATCCCAGCGAGAAGTTCTCCAAGGGAGAGACCATTGAGGCCGTTGTCCTCAAAATCGACAAGGAGCACGAGCGCTTTTCTCTCGGTGTCAAGCAGCTCGTCCCTGATCCGTGGCAGGTGGCCTATAACAACTATCCCTCAGGGACGGTTGTCGAAGGTGAAATCACCAACGTTACCGACTTTGGGGTTTTTGTGAAGCTCGAAGAAGGTATCGAGGGTCTTGTTCATGTTTCTGAACTGAGCAAAGACAAGGTGAAAACTCCGATCGGGATGTATCAGGTTGGTGACACATTGAAGGCTATTGTTATCAATGTTTCTGCCAAGGATCGTAAGATTGGTCTCTCAGTGAAAACCCTTGAAGGGGAAGATGAGGAAGCTGCAGTAGAGAAGTTCAAGAAGGCAGAGCAGGCTGCACAGGATGCTGCTCCTTCAACCTTTGGTGATCTCCTTAAAGCCGCTGCCGCAGAGGGTAACGACTCTTCTGAAGAGTAATGCCCCGGGTACAGTAGAAAAAATTCCGCTTCACAGAAATTTCTGTGAAGCGGATGCCCTGTTCTCCTGCCGGGGCTGGCTGTCAGCCGGTTCCTGCGGTACGAGGAAAAAAGATTATGTTGAAAAAAGATATTGTAGATAAAGTCAGTCATGAGCTTTCGATGCAGAAGCAGGATGTAGATCTTGCTGTAAACATCATGCTTGAGACGATGACTGAGGCGCTTATCGAAGAACGGAGGATTGAGTTGCGCGGGTTTGGCAGCTTCTCTGTGCGGAAGCGAAAGCCGAGGTCAACAAAGAATCCGCGCACCGGTAAGATTATGGATATCCCGGCGCGTAAAACCCTTCACTTCACCATGAGCAAGTCGCTGAAAGAAGCCCTTATCAGCGAAATGGAGTAAGGTCTCCTTTTCCTTCCCTGATTATTATGGGGGTGTCGGTGGTAAGGTCTATTACTGAAGATGGTTCGGGATAGATCGTGCCGCCGTCTATGACAAGTGTAATCTGATTGCCGAGGTGTTCCTCAATCTGCCACGCCTCGGCAAGCGGATCCTCTTCTTTTGTCAGCTGCACACTGGTGTTGACAAGAGGGTTGCCGAGGGTCGCAGTGAGCATGGCACTGATCGGCTGGTCTGCGACGCGGATACCGACAGTTTTCTGCTTTGTCACCATTATTTTCGGCAGGAGTTTCGTTCCGGGTAGAACCAGTGTATATGGCCCCGGAAGATTTCGTTTCAACAGCCGGTACGCCGTATTAGAAACGTGGGCAAAGTTGGCGATATCGCTCAGATCATGGCAGATAATGGAAAAGGGCTTGTACTTCGGCCGTTTTTTCAACAACATAAGTTTCTTAATGGCTCGGGCGTGAAACAAATCACAGCTCAGTCCGTATCCCGTACCAGTAGGGCAGGCTATCACAGCTCCTGCCCGCAGCTCACTGACCACCTGGTCGATGAGGCGCTGTTGCGGGTTTTCTGTATTTATTTCAAGAATCATGGCATTTTCCTTGTTAAACAGCTGCATAGTGGCGACTGCAGGTGACATTTCGTGTGTCTCTTTGTCACTCTCGATCTTTTTTACCTTCAAGAGGCGCAATGTCCCCGCAATAAATTATAATATAATCTCTGCGATAGAGATACGACAGGTGTCGGGAATCCGAAGGGGATTCGTCCAAATTCTGCACCGCCTGTCTCTAAAAAAATTCCTGAAAATCAGCATGTGAAGGAGGAAACATGTTACCAGATCAAGTAGAAACTGCACTCACATTTGATGATTTACTGCTGGTGCCACAGGCTTCAGACGTTCTGCCAGACGGCGTGAATCTCGAGACCCGCCTCACCCGTGAAATTAAACTGAAATCTCCGCTGGTCAGTTCGGCCATGGACACAGTAACTGAGTCCCGCACCGCCATCGCCATGGCGCGTGAAGGTGGCATCGGTATTATCCACAAAAACATGACTCTTGAGGATCAGGTCCGAGAGGTTGAACGGGTAAAAAAATCGGAATCTGGAATGATTACCGAGCCAGTGACCGTCACCGAGGACATGACTGTGGCGGATGTGCAGGAGGTCATGAGTGAATACCACATCTCCGGCCTGCCGGTTCTGCACGGGGGAAGGCTGGTGGGGATCGTTACCAACCGTGACCTTCGGTTTGTTTCCGACAGCGGTCTGCGTGTCAGGGATGTGATGACCTCGAAAAACCTTGTCACCGCCAGACCGGGTATCACCATGGAGCAGTCCAAGGCTCTTCTGCATGAGCACCGCATTGAAAAACTGCTGGTTGTTGATGATGAAGGGGCACTCAAAGGATTGATTACCATCAAGGACCTGGAGAAGACCCGTAAGTATCCCAATTCCGCCAAAGACTCCCGGGGCCGCCTGCTGGTGGGTGCTGCTCTCGGGGTGGGCGCTGCAATTGAGAGCAATGCCGAGAAACTTCTGCAGGCCGGGGTCGATGTGGTGGTCATTGACTCTGCCCATGGCCACAGCAGGGGTGTTCTTGACGCTGTCCGCCGGATAAAAAGTGCTTTCCCGCAACTGCAGGTGATTGCCGGTAATGTGGCCACCGGCGAGGGAACAAAGGCCCTGATTGAAGCCGGGGCCGATGGTGTGAAGGTTGGTATTGGACCCGGCTCCATCTGTACCACACGAATTGTTGCAGGAGTGGGTGTACCACAGATTACTGCCATCAAGAACAGCGTTGAGGTGGCGATGAGGTACGATATCCCGATCATTGCTGATGGCGGAATCAAACATTCCGGAGAGATCGTCAAGGCTATCGGCGTGGGGGCCAGCTCGGTGATGATCGGTTCTCTGCTGGCAGGAACCGAGGAGACCCCGGGGACAACCTTCCTTTATCAGGGGCGGACCTACAAAAGCTATCGCGGCATGGGGTCCCTTGGCGCCATGGCCCAGGCTCACGGCTCGGCGGATCGTTACTTTCAGTCTGAGGTGACAACGACCTCCAAGTTCGTCCCCGAAGGAATTGAAGGTAAAGTTCCCTATCGTGGGCCTCTCAGTGATATCATCTATCAGCTCCTCGGGGGCCTGCGTTCCGGTATGGGCTATGTGGGCGCAGCGAGTATTCCCGAGCTGCAGAAGCGGGCGAAGTTTGTTCGTATTTCTCCTGCCGGACTGCGTGAGTCTCATGTTCACGACGTAACTATTACCAAGGAAGCACCCAACTATCACAGCGCATAAGGAGCCGAACATGGCTGTCCACAATCAAACTATTGTCATTCTCGATTTCGGTTCTCAGACGACCCAGCTTATTGCCCGGCGTATCCGTGAGCAGAAGGTGTACAGTGAAATACACCCTTTCAACACGAATCTGGAGAAAATCAAGGCCCTGAAACCGGCGGGAATTATCCTCTCCGGAGGACCCTGCTCGGTCTATGAGGAGGATGCCCCGTACAGTGATCCCGCAATCTTTGAACTTGGTATCCCCGTGCTGGGGATTTGCTATGGTGCCCAGTTGATGCTGCAACAGCACGGTGGACGGGTGGAAAAAGCGCACAAGCGTGAATTCGGCAAAGCGGATCTTACCATTAAAAGGACCGGTGGACTTTTTGGAAAACTGGAGGGAACCGGGCATCAGGTGTGGATGAGTCATGGTGACCGGGTGGAAGTCGTGCCCGAAGGCTTTGAAGCCACTGCTTTCAGCGATAATTCCCCTTACGCTGCCATGGCACACCGGGAAAAGCCTTTCGTCGCTGTTCAATTCCACCCCGAAGTGGCACACACCCTCATTGGTACTGATCTGCTGAAGAATTTTATCTTCGATATCTGTGGCTGTAAGCCGAAATGGACCATGGCTTCTTTTATCGAGCAGAATGTGCGCGAAATTCGTGAGCGGGTTGGGACTGATCATGTTATCTGTGCCCTTTCCGGCGGGGTAGACAGCACGGTGGTGGCAGCAATGCTTCACAGGGCCATCGGCGAGCAGCTTACCTGTATCTACGTTAATAACGGCTTGATGCGTGAAGGCGAGAGTGAGTCGGTGCTTTCCTTTTTTCGCAGGCACACCGATCTCCATCTTATTGATGTAGACGCCAGTGAATTTTTCCTCGGCCAGCTGGACGGCATCGCGGATCCTGAAGAGAAGCGCAAGCGTATTGGCATTGGTTTTATCAATATTTTTGAACAAGAGGCGAAGAAGATCGGTGCTGTAAAATACCTCGCCCAGGGAACACTTTACCCGGATGTTATTGAGTCGGTCTCTTTTCGCGGGGCTGCTCCGATCAAATCTCATCACAATGTCGGTGGTCTGCCGGATGTGATGAAGCTTGAGCTGATTGAGCCTCTGCGGGAGCTTTTCAAGGATGAGGTCCGGGAGCTGGGGCTTGAGCTGGGGTTGCCGGAAGATGCTGTTTTCCGTCAGCCTTTTCCCGGCCCGGGGCTTGCTATTCGTATCATGGGCGAGATCTCCGGCGAGCGTCTTGCGATCCTGCGTCAGGCCGATGTCATTGTTCTTGAGGAGATGCGCAGGGCAGGCTGGTACCGCAGGGTATGGCAGAGTTTTGCTGTGCTGCTGCCCATTCAGACTGTTGGTGTTATGGGACGGGCGCACGTACGAGCATGTGATCGCGATTCGCGCTGTGGACTCCATTGATGCCATGACTGCAGACTGGAGCAGAATCCCTCCGGAGATTCTCGGGGAGATATCCAGCCGTATTATCAATGAGGTGCGCGGGGTCAACCGTGTTGTCTACGACATCTCTTCCAAGCCCCCTGCCACCATCGAGTGGGAATAAGGGAAAAATTTGCCCCTCGGTGCAATTTGTCGGCGGAAAGACGATCAGTCTTTCCGTTGAATCGTTTTCTTCAAGAAGTCTCTTCTTAATTTCTAGGCCAATGCTTAAAACTGGAATTTTTGTTGATGCAGAAAATATCCGCATCTGTGGTGGATACGGCATGCGTTACAACGTGCTTACCGGTCTTGCCGGTTGCGGGAACTCCGTGCTCCTTCGTGCTAACTCTTATATTGCCGAAGATCGGGAGCGGACAAAAGACCCGGAATATCGGGCAAAACTCTACCATTATCACGATGTTATCCGCCAGTGCGGGTTCAAAGTAATCAAAAAATTTGTAAAACATTTCCTTGATGATGAAGGGATTTTGACTACAAAGGCTAATGCAGACATGGATCTGGCAATTGATGCCCTGCTTCAGGCGCGCAATCTCGACAGAATCATTCTGCTCACCGGCGACGGCGACTTTGTCCGTCTCGTTCTGGCGCTGCAGAATATGGGCTGCCGGGTAGAGGTCATTGGTTTCAAGAATGTCAGTAATGCGTTGCGTGAAACTGCAGATTCCTACATCTCCGGCTATCTCGTTCCCGGCCTGCTCCCTGTTACCTCTCCGGAGAACGATGAGGAGCTGAAAGGTCGACTGCGAGGAGTTGCGGTCAGCTACAAAGCGGATCGAGGCTTCGGTTTCATGCGCTATTACAGACTCTCTGAGCAGGGACTCCGTCCAGAGACACTCTTTTTTCACTGTTCTCAGGCTGTGGATGTGAACGATGCCATGTTTCTGGATTCGTCCAACATCTTTGAATTTTCGCTGTATCGGAATCCTGAAAATGAGAATCGTCTTGAAGCACGGGAAATCCGTCATGTTACCGGCGATCGCCCCGAACATGTCTCCTGATACCAACTGCGGGGGCCTTTGCCCCCTGTAACTCTGTGGCTGAGCCACTTATTCCGATGGAGAGGACTTTGAATGCAGAATCTTTTAGACAAAATCAGCTTGAAACAGTTTGATATGGAGACACTCCAGCAGCTTTGTTTGCTGGCACTCCCCTGGGTCTGGAAGGTACTGACCGCGTTTCTCATTTTCTTTATCGGAAAGTGGATCTCTCGGAAAATCTCACGAATTTTCACCAAAATGATGGAGAAACAGGGTGTGGATGTTACCCTCATCCGTTTCCTCGAGGGAATTATCTACTACGCTTTGCTGGTCAGTGTGGTGTTGGCTGCCGTGTCGCAACTCGGCGTGAAAACGACCTCTTTCTTTGCCATTCTGGGTGCCGCATCTCTTGCCGTAGGCCTTGCTCTGAAGGATTCGCTGGCTAATTTTTCTGCCGGTGTGATGCTTATTCTCTTTCGTCCTTTCAAAGTAGGGGATTTCATCATCGTTGGCGGTGAATCTGGTGCGGTAGAGTATATCAATGTCTTTAATACTGTGCTCAATACTGCAGATAATCAGCGCAAAATTATTCCCAACAACAATATCAGCAATGCCACCATCACCAACGTTACCGCCAACCCGCGGCGCCGTGTGGATCTGGTAATTGGAATCGGTTACGGTGACGACATCCGCCTCGCCAAAGCGACCCTCGAAGAGGTGATCCTCGCCGATAAACGGGTGCTTGCTGAACCCGCACTGCAGATTGCTGTGTCGGAACTTAGTGATTCAGCGGTGAATATTGTTGCCCGTCCGTGGGTGGCGACTGGTGATTACTGGGCTGTTCTGTGCGATTTGACCGAAAAGATTAAATTGACCTTTGACGAGAAAGGTATCAGTTTCCCTTTCCCGCAGCAGGATGTGCACATATCTCAACAAAAGTAATCTTCAAACTGGCCTCTGTTTCGAGAGGGGCCTTCTCTCGGGAGGGGGCATGGGCGGAAAAATGCAGATGCTGGTTGCCGACATCGGCGGCACCAAAACCGATGTTGCTCTGGCCCTTTTCTCCGCTGAAGGCTTCTCTTTTAAAGAGCGCCAGCGTTTCAGCAACGACGACTTCTCAGATCCCCTCACTCTTTTTTCCCGTTACCTCTCTGCAATAAACACCACTCCTGAGATCGCATGTTTTGCCATTGCCGGTATCGTCGGGGAACGTATTACCCAGATGACCAACCGTCCCTGGAGTATTGATGCGGAGCATTTTAAGCAGGTCCTCGGCGTTAAACGACTTGTGATGATTAATGACCTCACTGCTTTCAGCAGCTCCGTTGCAGTGCTTCCGAAGGAGGCGTTCTGGACCCTGCAGGATGGACACGGGGGAAAAGATTCTGTTTACGGAATTCTCGCCCCTGGCACTGGTTTGGGAGAAGGAATGCTGTTGCACGGGGAGGACCTCTTTTTCGCGCGGGGAAGTGAAGGGGGACATACCGATTTCGGTCCACAGGGAGAGGTGCAGGAGCGACTTCTCAGATGGACTCTTCGCGAGATGAAGCATGTCAGTTATGAGGCTTTCCTCTGTGGTTCGGGGCTGAGTCGAATCTTTCGCTTTGTTACTGAAGAGCTTGGTATTGTCCCTCTGGCGTCGGTTTCGACAGCCCTGCAGCAGGGGGGAGATCAAGCGCCAATCATTAGCTCCGGTGCGATTGCCCATTGCCCTGCCTGTCGTGAAGCACTGATTCTCTTCCTTGATATCCTCGGCAGTGAGGCGGGAAATCTGGCACTGAAACTTCTGGCAAAGGGCGGCGTCTTCCTCGGCGGTGGTATCCTGCCCCGCCTCTACCGGGACCTTGATTTCTCAGGTTTTCTCCGTAATTTCAAAGCGAAGGGAAAGATGTCCTCCCTGATGGAGGATTTCCCGATCAGATTGATTCTCGCCGATGATGCCAACCTGCAGGGTTGTGCTTTTTATGCTTCGCGCTTTTTCCAGCCATAAGGGTACCTTTTCAAAAACCCGTAGAAAGGGGAAACAGGAGAAAGGGAAAAGCAAAAAACGGTAAGACAATTTTTTCACCGCGAAGAACGCTGAAAAACGCGAAGGAAGGCAAAAGCATTTGAGAAAAAGATTTTTTTAAATTAACCAGGAAGATGGGCGATTATTCAAGGTATCCATACGTCTACGGCTTCTTGAGAACGTACAAAAAAACGTAGTTTCTCAAAAAGTTGTGGAAAAAGACAAAGACAAAAAGGGAGAAAGGAGGCCGGGAAAAGCAGGGCAACAAAATCCGATGGCATCCGTTGTGGCATGAAATGCCTGGTGTGCTACAGAATCCCTTGTGAAAGAGGGAACGACAAAAGATTTTTTTGCCAGTGAAGTACACGAAACATGCGAAAAAAGGCATTATATATAAACGTTTGCCTTCCTTCGCGTTCTTCGCGGTGAAAAAAAAGGCCTTACCGCCTTTTGCTTTTCCACGTTTTTTCGAGAAGTTCCAAAAAAGCAATTGATCATCCTGTTTTTGTTGTAAGTTTCTCTTTTGATTTTGTAGGATGGGCACCATGTCAATAACACCATATTTTACCCCGATTTCCCCCTGCCGCAGGAGAATTTAATGGAACAATCACCCTTTACACTACTTAAAACGTCTTCGGAGTGCGCTGCACGACGAGGTCAGCTTCGAACCCGCCAGGGGGTTATCGAGACGCCGGTCTTTATGCCGGTTGGTACTCAGGGAACGGTGAAGGCCGTCACCCCGGAGAATCTGATTGATGCGGGGGCGCAGGTGATTCTCGGTAATACCTACCATCTCTTTATCAGGCCGGGCCACAAACGGGTGGAAAGTTTTGGCGGGCTGCACAAGTTCATGAACTGGAAAGGCTCCATTCTTACCGATTCCGGAGGGTTTCAGATCTTCAGCCTGAAGAAACTCGCCAAAATTACCGAGGAGGGTGCCGCCTTCCGTTCCCATCTCGATGGCTCAAAGTTGTTTCTCAGTCCAGAGATTGCCATTGATGTGCAGCAGTGTCTCGGTTCCGACATCATGATGTGTCTTGATACCTGTATCCCCTGTCCCTCGACCCGTGAGGAGACAGTCCACTCAACCGACCTCACCACCCGCTGGGCGGCGCGTTGCCGTGAGGCACATACAAAACGGGACCGCCTGCTCTTCGGCATTGTTCAGGGGGGGATGTTTCCCGATCTGCGCAAAGCCCATATAGAGGCGTTGCAGGAGATTGGTTTTGACGGCTATGCCGTGGGCGGTCTGAGTGTGGGGGAGGAGAAGCAGATGATGCTGGACATGACCGAGGAGAGCACCTCTCACATGCCGGCGAACTATTCTCGTTACCTTATGGGTGTCGGCACTCCGGCTGACCTGATAGAAGGCGTGTGGCGGGGGATAGATATGTTTGACTGTGTCATGCCTACCCGTAATGCCCGAAACGGATCGCTCTTTACCCGTAAAGGCAAAATCAGCATCAAGAATGCCCGGTTCCAGGACGATCAGGGGCCGGTGGATGAGAGTTGTGACTGCTATACCTGCCGTAACTACTCCCGGGGCTACCTGCGTCACCTTTTCCAGGCGCGGGAGATACTCAGCAGTCATCTGAATACCATCCACAACCTGCATTTTTACCTGCATCTGATGGCCGATATCCGCAGGGCGATTGAGGAAGACCGTTACGCCGATTTCCGCAAAGATTTCTATAGCGCCCTTGAGACGGAATGAGTATCTTTGTACACTTTAACCCTATAATTTTCCCCACACTTATCTGAGGAGGTCTTTCATGTTTACAGGTGTTGCTTATGCAGCCGACGCTGCCGCAGGCGGTGCCCCCAACGCACTGGGGTCGTTTGTCCCTTTGATCCTGATTGGTATTGTTTTTTACTTTCTGCTTATCCGTCCGCAACAGAAGACGGCAAAGCTCCATCAGCAGTTCCTTGTTTCTCTGAAGCGGGGGATCCGTGTTGTCACCACTGGTGGAGTGATTGGTACCATCGTCGACATCAACGACCTTGTGGTTACCCTTGAGGTTGCTGAGGGTGTAAAGATTGATGTTACCCGTTCCTCTATCGCCGGTCAGATAGATAAAAAAGGCGAACCGGTTGGTACAAAGAAAGACGACAAGAAAAAGATTGGTTGAGCCAGTTGCTGATTCCCCGGTGGGGATGAGCTGTTTTGGGAGCCGGATTCTGTAGAGGAATCCGGCTCTTTTTTTTAAAGGGAAAGGAACAATGGCGAAAAAGAAATTTTATGCTGTTGCCGTCGGCAGTGAGATCGGCATTTATACTGACTGGCCAAGTGCGGAAAAGCAGGTGAAGGGCGTGGCCGGTGCCAAATATAAAAGTTTTCCCACCGAGGCGGAGGCGAAGGCTTTTCTGGAAAATCCCGTCTACAACAAAAAATTCGCCGAACCAAAGAAAAAGAAGACGGTGGCGAGGGCAGTAAAACCTCCCAGGGCTGAAAACGCAGTGCTGATTTATACCGATGGGGGGAGTATCAATAATCCGGGTCCCGGCGGTTACGGGGTTGTTATTGAGATGGATGGTGACCGGAGTGAGCTTTCCGGTGGCTTTCGTCTGACCACCAACAACCGCATGGAAATGACCGCTGCTCTTGTTGCCCTCGAAGAAGTGGCGGAGTGCGGAAGGCCTGTTTGTCTCCACTCCGACTCAAGCTACCTCGTCAATGGTATCACCCGTGGCTGGGCGAAAGGATGGCAAAAGAGGGGATGGAAGAAGAGCGACGGTGAGCCGGCGCTCAATCCTGACCTCTGGGCGCATCTGCTGGCACTGGTGGAGGGAATGGAGGTGCAGTTTTACTGGGTGAAGGGACACGCTGGCAATCCCCTCAACGAGCGCTGTGACCGACTTGCGGTGGCGGCGGCGAGGGGGAATCCGCAGGCGGTAGATGGCGAGTATGAAAAGAGTGTTGCCTGAAGAGGGCTGGACGTTGCTGCAGAAGAAAAGACGGCCATCGGAAAAATTTTCCGATGGCCGTCTTGCTTTGTGACCAACACTGAGGGGGCTGTGTCATCCGTGAGTTCTCTGCGGGAAATTTTGCAAAGCATCTCCCGCACAGGTCTCATGAATTGCTGAGAGCTGCTCCCTCCCTGGTTTTCACCATTCCCCTGTATTTTCCATGCTCTTCCAGGGTTCTGCCGGAGGCAGAGCGTCTCCCTTTTGCAGCAGCTCAATGCTGATTTGATCCGGGCAACGGATAAACGCCATATTCCCATCCCGCGGCGGTCGCAGGATGGTGACTCCGTCATCCATCAATTTCTGACAGAAGTCATAGATGTTATTTACTTCAAAGGCCAGATGGCCAAAGTTGCGGCCACAACTGTACGGTTTCTTCTCATCCCAGTTCCAGGTGAGTTCTACCTCCGGTTCTCCCTTTGCGGTGGCGAGGTAGATGAGAGAGAAGCGTTCCTCATCAAAATCTTTGCGCCTGGTCTGCTGCAGACCAAGTTTGTTTTCATAGAAATCGAGGGATTTGTCGAGATCGAGCACTCGGATCATGGCGTGCAGATATTTCACGGTGTTCTCCTTTTTGAGAAGTTTTATATGCTTTTCGCTTTTGGTGAATTGCTGGGAGGGCAGATAAATTTTTTAAAATACTGGGCAAATTCTCAAAAAGTTACGGAAAAAGACAAAAAATTTTACCGCGAAGGACGCGCAGAACGCGAAGAGTAAAGATATAATGACATTTTGAGATGCTGCTGGTGGGAAAACAACCTGAATCCGGGCTCTTTTGGGGTGGAAGATCAAACTGATAAATAGAATTTGTAAAACAGAAAACTGCAGAGAAGAAGAAATGGAGCGGGAAACGAGGGTCGAACTCGCGACTTCAACCTTGGCAAGGTTGCACTCTACCACTGAGTTATTCCCGCTCACTAATGCAACGATGAAGTTCGGTTTTCTAACAAAAGTGAGGAGAGATGTCAAGTACTTATGATAATAATGTGACATAAGGGTCCCTTGAATGCTTGTATCTCGTTCATACTCAAGGCTCAGGAGGAAATTTATTACAGCCATGAAGATATCTCGACGTCTCTTTCCTCGCTTTGTCGGAGGATAAATTTTTGACTGTAACAAAGAAGATGGGCGAAAGACTGGTTCTTCAATGGATCCATAAATTTCTCCGATTCCATTCTCTACGTCAGGCTGGGCACTGCGTTTTTTTTCAGCTCTGTGGCAAGAGACTCCGGCTGCATGTGATAAAACCACCCCAACAGGTCGGTGCGGGAAACTATGCCCAGCACCTCACCCTTCTCGATTACAGGCAGATAACCGATTTCGCGGTCTATTATGATGCGCGCCACCTGCATTGGTGAGGCATCCGGCGTGGTAGTGGTGATATCGCGGGTCATGAAAGCCTTTACCGGTGCCTGCCACTGTTTTGTTTTCTTTACCCGTTTCAGGTCGGAGAGGACGATGATGCCACATATCCTCTTCCCCTCCATCACCGGAAGGCCCCGAACTCCCTGCTTATCCATGATTCTTTTCACCTTTTCCATGGTGGTGTCCGGTGGTACTGAGATGACCGGGGAAGACATAATTGAGGCGATGGTAATCTGGCTGGCAGTATTGTGCAGCAGCAAAGATTCAATATTCTTTTCACTTTCTTTTGGGGTTGTACTCTCATTCTTTACCGATGCGGAACCCGCCCCCGGGTGGCCTCCGCCGCCGAGCTCACCGAGAATTTTTCCGATATCAATCGCCTCCACTGTACTGCGCCCGATAATGGTATGGTAATTGCCGAGATCGTAGATCCCAAAGATGGCTTCCACCCCCATCACCTGACGGCAGAGGCTGACCACCTCAGCCAGCTCGGGCACCTTGCTCCGCATGGAAATGCGGTGAAAGCCCACTGAATGGCCGTGGATGGTGATGCGGCGGGTTGCCTGCATCATCTTGAAAAAGGCGTCCTTCTGGCCTTTCTCATAGGGTGGGTTGAGAAAGAAACGGGCAACGTTGAGGTCGGCACCGTGTTCAAGAAGCAAGGCTGCAGCGCGGGCGTCGTCAGGGGTGGTGGTGGGAAAGGTGAGGTGGCCAGTGTCCTCATAGAGACCGATGAGGAAGACTGTGGACTCCAGCGGTGAGAGGTTACGCAGGTGCTCCTGTGGCATCTCGCGCATGAAGAGACTTATGGTGGCTCCAATCTGTTCGCGGTATTCAAGGTCGCCGGAGATGTCTCCCCGTGTTGTCATGTGATGGTCCCAGAGATCAATGTGCAGCCCGTCACGACCGCGCAGTTTCTCCATGCGATCAAGGCGGTACCAGTGATTGGTGTCCACTACTGTGAGACGATTTATCGCCTCGAAATCGACATCTTCCGGCCCGATGAGGTTAAAGGCACTCTTGTGGGTGGAGAGGAATTGATCGACATTTCTGTTGACTGAAGAGGGAATGACGCCCACAGCTCCCGGGTAGAAGAGGGTGCCCGCGATGACTGAGGCAAGGGCGTCAAAGTCAGTATTTTTATGGGTGGTTACAATATGCATATGCATGAAGGTGTAGTTTTTTGCGGCAGCCGTCGTGCGTATCAGCGATCTGCTTCTTTACGCTTTTTAACGGCGGTAACGGTTGTGTCTTTATCTTATACACTGGGCGTGTAGACATTATCAATGTAATCCGGCATTTCCGCGGTCACCAGGACCAGCAGAGACTCCAGCAACGGCAACAGTGGGAACAGCGTCCCAGGACCTTTCCCCTGCCGTGTGGCTGGCGACAACATGGAAAATTTCGTGACCCATGACCTCGACGATCTCGTCATCGGTGGGCGGAATCTTCTGCAGCAGTCCTGCCTGTGGATCACCCTCCTGGCCCTGTCCATGCACCAGGCGGGTCATCAATGACCTTGATGTTCCACTCCCCGTTGCGGGTCTGCGGGTATTTTTTGATCGACTGGCAATGAGACGCCCGGTGATTTTTTTCATGGTTAGCGGTATAGTGTTGTTTTTTCTTACCGCTTGTTTTCTTTTTCAGAAGAGATCAGAAAGACAGAGTGCCTTTCGGGGACCTTGAAACAGCGTGTATTTCGTTCATCTTCGAGGCACAGGAGAAAATTTAGCGCAGACATCTGATTGATATCGGAGTATAGCGCGTACCTCCGAGGATAAATGTGGTCACAAAGAAGATGGACGATTATTCGATGTCCCCTTGCATCGTTCTATAAAAACCATGTGGCATCCGCAGAGAAAGTGACCCATGAAATCGTTCAAATCCCGTGAAAATCAACTCAAAGAGCTTCGCAGCCTCTACCTCGCGGAGAGTTGGGCCAACACCTGTCATCAGTGCGAAGTGGAGCTGGAAACGCCGGTTTTTGTGCTTACGGGGGGTGGTTGTTACGGCTCCTGGCAGGCGGAGAGCCGTACCCTCAGCATCAGTGAGGAATTGATGCTCGCCTGGCCGTGGACGGTGGTGGAGCAGGTGCTCCGTCATGAGATGGCGCACCAGCTGGTGAGTGAGCGGCCGGAGTTGTTGTCGGGAAGTGCGGGCTGCTGCCACGGTGCGGGCTTTAAGGAGGCCTGTGAACTGCTGCGGGTTGAGCTGCCTTACCGGCGGGCGAGGGTGAATCTTCGGCGCATTGTTGAGGATGCGGAGGCGTGGCGAAAAGGGAGAGACAGTCCCTTCAGCAGGATTTTTAGCCGGGTGGAGAAGTTGCTCGCCCTTGCTGGCTCCGACAATCCCCATGAGGCGGAACTGGCACTGGCCCGGGCGCAGGAACTCTCGATAAAATATCACCTCGAACGCATTGATCCGGGGGCTAAAGAGGTTCGCCATGTGCGTACTCGTCTTTTATTGCACCGGCGGAACGTGGCCCGCTGGCAGCGCTTTCTCGGGGCGATGATTCGGGAAAATTTTCCGGTGGAGGTTATCCTGCTGCACAGTTTTGATGCGGCGTCCGGTATGTTCTCCATGGCGGTCGATATTCTTGGTCGCCCGGAGAATGTGAAAGTGGGGGAGTATTGCTGGCGATTTATCGAAAATCATGTTGCTCGACTGTGGCAGCGCGACCGTGTTTCACTCGGACGTTTGTCCCGTTCTCAGCGTGGAGGTTATTTTGTTGGTGTAGTTCAGGGTTTTTCTGATAAAATGAAACTTCAGCGAGAGGCGGCATCGGGTGTAGAAAGGAAGACGCCCGAAGAGGCTGCGCTGGTAGTTCTCGCTGACCACTGCCTCGCAGAGTATGTACAGTGGTGTTATCCGCGTCTGCGAACCACTGTGGCGCGGGGAGGCTTAAACAGGGTTGGATATGTGTCGGGGCGCGCGGCAGGGCGCGAGCTGAATTTTATGGAGGGAATGACAGAGGGTCCGACAGGGACTCTGCTCCCGCGAGGAAGAGGAAAATAATGTTGAAGAAGTTCTGCCCGCAGAGCGGGCTTACGGTGATTCTACTCGCCGTGGTGGTTGCGTTTACCTTGAGCGGTTGTGCGGGAAAGCAGATGTGCCATGCGCCGCAAGAGGAAATTTATCCGTGCCAGGGGGAGGCGGAAAGCCTCTTCGAGCGACAGATGGCAGATTTTTATAACAGTTGGAAGGGGGTTCCCTGGCGGCTGGGTAAGGATGGCCGGGACGGGCTGGACTGCTCAGCCTTCATGCAGAAGGCGGTGCGCTCTCTGCTCGGAACAAATCTGCCGCGCACAGTTGTCGAAATGGTACACTATGGCAGGGAACTCCGACGGGAGGAGCTGCGGCCTGGTGACCTGGTCTTCTTCCGAACGGGCTATAAGGTCAAGCATGTGGGGATGTACCTCGGCAATTCCCGTTTTATGCACGTCTCGTCGTCAAAGGGGGTCTCCATCGCCTCCCTGCAGCCGGCGGACGGCTATGGCGGCTACTGGAATTCAAAGTACTGGTGTGTCCGGCGCATACGATAGAAGAACCTCTGATGCGAGTCTGCCGGTTGGGTAACTGCCTGAAAAAATGTAACTGCCTGAAAAAATCGTGGAAAACAAAAACCATTGAAGAACAACGAGTTCATCTCGATGAAAACGGCAAGAATGTTAAAGAACGCGAAGGAAGGCAAAAGCATTTGAGAATAAAGATTTTGTAATTTTCAGGCGGGAAGGACGAAAAAAGTGAAGCAGGAGGCCGGAAAAAGAAAAAGGTCTTTATAGAGACGACCAATTTGGGCGTCTTTAGCACAACGGGTGTCTCATTCCACAACAGACGTCTCTGCAATGGAATCAATTTATCATTCTATTTGTCCATCCGCATTCTTTGGTCAGTAAAAAACGTCTCTGGTATTATATCTTTACTCTCAAAACACTTCGCGGTAAAGCTTGACAACCCACCGAAATTGTTATGAAAAAATCCTTCCAGACAGTTTTTCAGGTCTCTTGTTTATGGTTTAACTTCAATCCGGAGTAATGTCATGTATTCACTGCTTTCTCTGTTGCTGCCTGCTGTCGGCTATTTTGTCGGATCTATTCCCTTCGGGTTGTTGATCGGCCGTATGGCGGGGGTCGATGTACGTCTGCAGGGCAGTAAAAATATCGGCGCCACCAATGTTAACCGGGTTGCGGGTGTAAAGTTTGGTGTGTTGACGCTGGTCTGTGATGTGCTCAAGGGCAGTCTGCCGATACTGCTTGCCTCTCTGCTGCTGACTGAAGAATATGGGAATCGCGAGTTGATTATTGTCCTCACCGGGGTGATGTCGGTGCTTGGGCACATGTTTTCCTGCTTTCTTGGTTTCAAGGGGGGGAAGGGAGTGGCCACTGCGCTTGGAGTTTTTCTCGTGTTGTCACTTCCGGCTGTTGGCATCAGTCTCGGAGTCTTCGTGGGGGCAGTGCTGGTGTCCGGCTTCGTTTCGCTTGGCTCCGTCCTCGCGTCGGGACTGCTGCCGGTCTGGCTGTGGATCCTTGATGCCCCCCCGGTGGTTATCGGTGCTGCCCTCCTTGTGGCCCTGCTCATTATACTCAAACACCATGAGAATATCAGGCGACTCCTCAACGGGGAGGAGAAGAGCTGGCGCGGAGTACCTGATGAAGGAAAGAAAAATTGAGAACGGCGGAAAGGGGAGAAAGACTGCTGTCAGCCGCAAAATGACCGTCGCCGTGTTGCTGACCGACGCAAAAGGAAGCGGGAGATGGGCTGTCTTTTCCAGGTTTCTTCTTAACTTTGGATGCTTGACGAGGTCCTGAAGTTGATACCGGGATCCATTCTCAATTCCTGCTATGAACGAATTCCTCTTCTGGTTTGCCCTGCTCTTCATCTTTCTGACACCCGGGGACATTGAAACAGCTTGTATTTCGTTTATATTCGAGGGACAGAGGAAAATTTACCGCAGGCATCACTTTAACATCGGAGTATAGTGTTTACCTTGACGTCTCGTTCCTCGCTTTGTCGGAGGATAAGTTCTTGACTGTAACGAAGAAGATGAACGATTATTCGATGTCCTCCGATAAGAAGTGCCCGGAGATATGTTCTATAAAATAACTTTGTTCCATTGAGGCAGTTTTTCCTTCTAACTTTTCACCTCTGGACTTTTAGTTGAGGGAGAGAGACTCTTTCACTATTGTTTCTTGGAAAAGAGATCGGGAATGGTGTAGGTTGAATCTGCTTTTTGGGGAACCTGACATAATGTTGGAATTCATTCCCCACTCCTTATAACTACATGACCAATCCACTTCCTTTCCACAAAAGAGAATTTCCCAACCCTCATTGTTTTCGTCGGCGGATGCGTGCTGTTATCCTTGGCCGTCGTCCCGGTGAGGCGGTTGTCCGCCGCATGATCGCCCCGGCGATATCTGGTGCCGCGTTCATGGGGGCACTGGCGAGGAGCCCTCGTACCATTGGGGCCTGTGTGCCGAGTTCGAAGATGTTGTCGAGAATGATGGCGGCTGAGGTGCCGCTGCCGGTAGATGGTGTTGTCATAGAGCTGGGCGGCGGTACCGGCCGAATTACTTCCGCGCTGCTTGAACGGGGTGTGCCGCCGGAACAGCTGGTGGTGGTAGAACAGAACCCTTCCCTTGCCGATCTGCTGCGTAAACGCTTCTCGAAGGTGCAGGTAATTCAGGGGGATGCCGCTTTCTGTTACAGCCAGATTCCTGGTTCCCCGCGGGTTCATGCCGTGGTCTCCGGATTGCCCCTGCTTTCACTTCCGAAGGTGGTCGTGGAAAACATTATTTGTCAGATCAACTCCATGCTCGCCGCCGATGCCCTTCTCATTCAGTTTACCTATCGTCTGAGTGGCCGGGGGCCACTTCACGCTGCCTTTGATTCCCTTCACTTCCGCACCATTCTGTTCAACATTCCTCCCGCAAGGGTTGAGGTTTTCCGGCTGCGGGAGTCGCGCTGAGACTGCGTTGAGTTTTTCCCCTGCGGTGGGCACGCGTTTTCTGCGTGAGCCACTTCGCGGCGGGTTCCTGTTACTGACGGCTTTACTGCACCGTACCCTTCCCAGGCTGACCTGCCAGTGAAGGGTACGAAGGTTGCAAAGAGTAAAGGGTACCCAGAAGACAAAGAATTTTACCGCGAAGGGCGCGAAGAGTAAAAATCTTTGTCTCAAATGTTTTTTCCGTCCTTTTCGGTTTCATTTTTAATCTCAGCATGTCAGGTATACAAAAAAAACAGATTTTTCGCCTTCAACGGCGCAAATTTCCGCACATTTCGTTAACAGGTTGAAATGGAAACTTGTGCCTGTGGAGAGGGAAAAAGGAAAGCCCGAAGTATCGTGTGACGATACCCTCGGGCTTGCAGAAATTACAGGAGAGACTTCAGGGTTCCCTTCAATGGCGGAGGATTACTGCGGGACGTAGTTGATCATCTCCACATGAAATTTTTCACCGCTCTGACGAATGACATTTACCCCGCCACAGGTCTGATCAAGGTTGAAAATTCCCTTGATGGGCATCTGCAAGAGCTTTGAGAGCAGGACTCGGTTGGTACCGGCATGGGCAATAATGGCGATATTCCCCTCTTTCTGTCGGGTCAGGTTGATAAAGGCGGGATGAATCCGTACCTGCAGGTCCTGAAAATTCTCTCCACCGGAAGGGCGATACTGGTCAAAGTTGCGGCCCCGCGCCTCGTAGGCTCCGGGGAAGAAGCGCTGCACATCGGCGACCGTCATCCCTTCCCACTTGCCAAGGTTGATCTCCTGCAACTGGTTGAGGACCTCAATCGGCTGTTCACCCACCTCTTTTGCCACGATATCCGCACTCTCTCTGCAGCGACCAGCCGGACTGGTGATGATGCATTGAATCTCTTTGTCTTTCAGCCACGCCCCACTTTTCTTCATTTGCTCACGGCCCTCATCCGTGAGAGGCAGTTCCATCTGGCCGATAAAGGGTTTAGGTTGCGGAATTTCAATAGCGCCGTGGCGCAGAAGGTATATCTTCCTCTGCTTCATAATGATAACTCCTCTGATTTCAGCCAGGGTTCCAACTCTACCCCGGCGGATTTTTCCCAAAGCTCAGCCATTTGCTCGGCCTGCTGAAGGCGGCGTCTGATCCAGTGGCACGCCTCTTTATCGCCTTTATATTCGTGTAATTTCTCTTTATACCTGTCTTGCAGGGCGACACGGCTGCTGCCGTGCGCCAGCTTGTCAGCGAGGCAGACAATCTCTTTTTCGCCTAGAAGACCACCTTCCGGTGGTTCTATATGACCGTGTACCCTGACTATTGCAGCCATGCGCTGCAGGCCGAGGGAATCCAGAAATTTTTCTCCCTCAATGGCGTGATGTGACTGTCCTTTGCAGATGTCGTGCAGCAGTGCGGAGCCGTAGAGTAACTCCTGGTCAAGGCCCCTGGCGCCACCCTGGCGCAGTCCTTTTTCAAGGGCAAGGGAGAGTTTAGCTACAAGGCGGCAGTGGGCTTCAAGCTGGGGCGGCATTGCTGTTTCGGCAAGGATATCTGCCTCCCCGGGGGTGAGAATATCATGGCGGGCCGCACGCTTTTCGAGGTCGGCAAAGGCCTCCGGGGTGTCGGCGTCGTGCAGGATATGGCGGTCCCACACCTTCACGTTAAGGCTGGAAGATTTCTCCAGCACGGCGGCCAGCCCGCCGCTGCCATCGGAGCGGAGAATCTCGTTGCGCAATTCTCCGGCGATGAGTGGGGGATGTCCCTTTTCTCCGGCAAATTCCGGATAGATCACTTTTTTCGATTTACAGGCGTTGAGCAGCGTCTTAATGGTGGCGGGGCGTATCAGAGGAATATCTACTGGCAGGACAAAAAAGGCATCCTGTCCTTCCATGGCTTCCACTCCGACCTGAACTGAGGAGAACATTCCCTGCTCGTAATCTACATTCGTTACGCAGCGTACGCCCAGCTTTTTTGCCTCTTTGCGGACCTCATCGCCGCGGTGGCCAGCAACCACAACGACCCGGTCCACTCCGGCTTCCGTCAGTGAATCGACACAATGAGCGAGTAGACTTTTCCCTTCCAGCTGGAGCAGCGGTTTGAAGTCGCCCATGCGGGATGAGAACCCTGCCGCAAGAATTATCGCACCGCTCTTCATCCTTCAAGACCAGCACGATGGCGGATCAGCTCGCCGACGATGCAGATTGCAATCTCTTCCGGAGTGTCGGCGCCGATGGAGAGACCGATCGGGCAGTGGACTGCGGCGAGCTGCTCCTCAGTAACACCTTTATCCCGCAGCAGGCGGTATGTGGTGTCGCGTTTTTTACGACTGCCGATCATGCCGAGATACCCCGGAGAGTTGGCAAGGGCCTGCTCCAGTACTTCGCGGTCGTGGGAATGCCCTCTCGTGACAATGACGACGTAGTCATCCGGGCCGAGGACGGGGAAGCAGCTGGAGAAATCTTTCAGCACCTGTACATCCTCAGCCTCGGGGAAACGCTCACGATTGGCGAATTCGGCGCGGTCATCCATTACCCGGACGGTGAAATCGACGAAATCGGCAGCCTTTGCCGTGGCGAGGCTGATGTGTCCTGCGCCCACCAGCCAGAGGGTTCCGGTATCAATCTGCGGTTCTACATAGAAGATGCCGGAGGCTGCACCAAGGGTGTAAGGGGTCCGGCATTTCTGCGTTTTGTGCAGGACCTCTGCGGCGGTATCCTCATCCAGTTCTGCGCCGATGAAGGTGCCGTTGCTGAGCAGGGTGAGTTGCGGGATTCCACCGGCAGGCAGAGAGATCACCAATACCGGGCGCCTGCGGCTCACATAGGCTGCTTGGATCTCCTCAAAAAGCGGCAGGTGTTCCGGGGTGAGTCGTCGCAGCAGAACCTTTACCGCGCCGCCGCAGACCATGCCGGCGTTGGCCGCGGTCTCGTTGTCGAGGTTATAGGGCTGGAGGAGAAAGTCACTGTTCTCCTGAAACATGGTGGCAGCCCTGTGCTGGCTGTTGCCTTCCACCGGTCCGCCACCGATGGTTCCGTACAGGGTTCCGTCTGCGGTGACAAGCATTTTTGCCCCGGAGCCACGGGGCGCTGAACCGCTCTGTTCAACAATTGTGCCGAAGATGGCAGACTCGCCCCGGCGGAGTGTGTCAAGGAGAGGGTTGAGAATATTTCGCATGAATTACCTCTATATTATTAAGTGTGTACAGTTTATAAGAAATTATTGAGGTTGTAAACGCAGAGGGGAATTTTTGCCATACTTTCCTGAAAAGAGTCAGCGGAGATCCCGTAGAATCCGCTTGAAGGTATGCTTTGGTGTCCAGCCAGCCGCCCGCTTTGCACTGGCGAGGGTGATTCCCGATGGGAGGGGAAAGTGTGGCGGAGGGATCTCTTCCACGGCAAGATATTCAAGGTGCAGCCCCTCCGGGGCGAGGGCGGCGCGGTAGTCGAGGAGTCCGGGCAGGGTGAAGAGCAGATCGTCGAGCTGGCGGCTGGCGAGGAAGCCCTGAGGAGTGTCGCAGCCCTGGTGACGATGAATGTCGAGGAGACGGGTGGTGATACCGCCGCAGGGGCAGGGCTGGCGATTGAGGGCGCCGGAGTCGCCGGTACGGTAGCGAATCAGGGGCATGGCACGGCGGCGCAGGGTTGTGAGGACAATTTCACCGGTTTCCCCCTCGGCGAGAGGGGTCCCCGTCTGCGGATCGATGATCTCCAGAAGGATGTCCGCTTCGCGCAGGTGGCAGCCGTGGTGGTGGTCGCACTCCACGCCGCCGCCGAGGCCGGTTTCGGTCGCGCCATAGTGGAGAAAGGTGGTGATGCCGCGTGCTTCGATGCGTTGACGCAGAGCGGGCGGTGCATAGTCGGAGTTCAGCAGAACGGTGCGTACTGGATGTTTTTCCCCCAGCGCTTCAGCAAGGGAGAGAAGGTGCTGTGGCAGACCGATAACGCAGTTGGCATCATGTGCCTCAACAGCGGCGGCAAGTTGCTGCGGAGTGCCGGGTGGCCAGTGAATGAAGGTCGGATGGCCTTTTTCCGGCAGGCAGTTTCGCAGCAGGTCCCCTGTGCTGTCCGGGCGATCGGCGGGAAGCAGGACAAGGACCCGATCCTCCGGGCTCAGCAGGTTCTCCATCCCCTCGCGGAAAAACTCACGGGTTGCTTCCAGTTCCCCGGCGGTGAAGGCAATGCGTTTGGCCGTGCCGGTGCTGCCACTGGTGTTCAGGGTGATGATTCGGGCAATTTGACTCTGGGAGAGGCATTGCAGATTCAGTCCTTCGCGGCGCAGGTCGCTGGTGGTGAGGAAGGGGAGATGGCGAAGATCGGCAAGGGAGTTCAGGGGTGCGATGCCCGCGAGATGTCGACGGTAGAAGGAACTGGCGCTGACATGGCGCAGGGTGGCATTGAGCCGGTCAAGCTGCCACGCATCGAGCCTTTCCCGGCTCAGAGACTCGTCGAGGGCTGTCTGGCGGGCTGTGAGAGTGTCAATGGTGGTGCGTTTCACTGCCTTCTCCTGTACAGGCTCTGCCCGGAGATGGAGGTGAGATTGGCGGCACAGAACGGGAGCAGGCGGCCGTCGGGTTGAGCAATATGGATGCAGCAGCCACGCAGGCGTTCGAGGTTGAGGCTCCAGGCGTCCATGAAGGCCATGGCGGAGAGGGTAAAGCTGTAGCTCTTTGCACGCTGGATAAAGCGCTCGAGGTCGTCTT
>Ga0172378_10000124_pt1 | contig 58357 bp, 44 predicted proteins | sample GrowelOW332metaG_FD_119755 | JGI IMG/M metagenome (GOLD analysis project Ga0172378, IMG submission 119755) | Groundwater microbial communities from an aquifer near a municipal landfill in Southern Ontario, Canada - Pumphouse #3_1 metaG | ecosystem: Environmental > Aquatic > Deep subsurface >... | reverse complement strand
TATTAAATATCCTGCTTATTTTAATGCTAAATAAATCATCTTTATTATTCAGTTTTTCAAATAACTTGCTTTTAAATACTCCTTACATCGTTGATGTGTTTCTCTAAAGCGGATGCAAAAGTAGAGGTTTAATTTCTTATATCCAAATATTATTGCAAATAATTTTAATCTTTTTTCGAAGAGAAATGACAACTACTCTAGCATTCAGAAACTTAGATTAGAAAGGGGAATCTCAAATTTAATACTTCTTATCTGAATAATACTTAATCATTTTTACAATGGCATCCTGACAAACAGGACAAAATGGAAATAAATCCCTCATCATACAATGAATTGAAGGCCTATAAATCCCTTTACTCACATAAGCTGCGCCTTCAAAAACCCCAACAGCATTATTATATTTAGCATTTATAGGAGTAGGAATGGGAGTTTTTTTATCTAATCTATCACGCCAATCCTTTTTTTGGTCTTCAAATTCTATTAAAGTTGTAATATTTGGCTCCCATGGCTCTATTTTTAAATTATACTCAGAATTTCCATGTTCATATTCATCTGCCAATCCTGCAAAAGCACGTCCAACTCCATGCATAAAAACCTTAATACTCAATGAATCATCAGAAGACACCATGGCATAATTATTATATATACCACTACCTCCATAACGTTTAGTATTTACCAAAACAAATACCACATCATAAGGAGTCTGCCACAAAGCATCCTTAATAGGAGTAATATCTTTACACGTTAAATAATTTGGAAAACCAAAAGTATTAAACTGAGAATTAAATGCAGTTTCATTACTACTGTCTTGAAACTCCGAAACATGAACTTTAGAATCTACTTCTACAGCCCAAACATTAAAATATTTCTTATACTTGTCAAATGGTTTATATTTAAACAAGGCCTTAGTAAATTTATTAGCATCAGCTATAAATTTCTCTTGTTCATCTGCTTTATATCCATCGCCTAAAAATACAATATCAACCTTTTTACTAGAATTACCATTATTTATTATAGGAACTACTTTATTAAATTTAAGAGGAGTCTTATCAACATTACCACCCTTTAAATCCAAATTTATCAACCATAGAATTTTAAATTCCATATTAGCTTGACTTCTTCCGTATATTTCTATTACAACATTGTTTTTAGGATATGGAACAGTAATGCTATGTATCCATTTTTGGACATCTGTTTTAGCTTGTTTGGTATTTCTCCATTCTCCAAAAAGAGTATTAAATCCTCTACTATAAATCAACTCTCTATCTGACTCATTATATACCTTAACCATGTAATTACCATAATTAAGTTTGTCTATTAAATGTTTTTTAACTCCTCCCCATACCTTTTCCTCTCGAATTTGAATTAACTTAACTTCCTGGTAAGTAAAATTTCCTTCTAAACTAAAATCTATACGTAAACCTCTATTTATAAAATAATCGTCAAACTTAATAGAATTTGACATAGTTGACGCAAAACAAATATTTGTTATAAATATAAATAGAATTAATAATATTTTTTTCATACGTTTAAATTTTGAATGTTACAAATAAATCTAGCTTAAAGATTAAAATAGACCATTCCTAATCTTACAAATATACGAAAAAACTTAGATAAAACCAGCTTGCATCAAAATTAATACATGCTAATTTTAGCTAAGTTTTTATATCTTATAAGATGATACCTATACATTTTTAGTATAGCATTGTTTAATATTTATAACCTAGAATATCTTTAAAGATTATTTTATATACTTTTTAAGCTTTGCTTTTTTCTTTAATTTAATATCATCAAAGCCCTCTCCATACACTCCTGAGACAGATTCCATAGTTATAAAAACTCTATTGTCTATAGATTTCACAAGACGTAGAACAGCATTAGATTCTGACTTACGCACAACAACCATCAATATTTTTTTAGGTTTCTTGGTATACCAACCCTGACCTTCCAAAATAGTAATACCTCTGTTGAAATTAGTAGTAATAGCCTCAGCTATCTCCTCATAATTATCTGAATTTATCATAATTTGGAAAGACTGCTTACGACCTGTCATAACATAATCCAAACTCGTATAAGCAATTCCCATAACTACATAACCATACATAAGTCCCTCAAAGCTGGGATTGATAAATAAAGTAGTTCCTATAATAACAATATCACAATACGTCATCACTTTACCTAGACTGATATTATAGTATTTAGTTACTATCATAGCAATAATATCTGTACCACCAGTACTTCCCCCATGACCTAAAGCAATAGCTATAGATACACCTATCATCATCGCTGCTATGATAGCTCCCATAAAGACATCCTTAACCATAGGCTCATGTATATAATACTCAAATATGCTAATAAAGATAGTACCCATCAAAATTGCAAAGATAGTTTTAATTCCAAACTTAGGGCCCAAGACTTTCATTCCTATAATAAGTAGGACAACATTTATAATAAAATAACTGACTCCCACTGGAACAATCTCGTTAGAAAGATAGTATATAACAGTACACAATCCGGTTACACCTCCTCCAACAATTTTGTATGGAACAATAAACCCAGTAATGGCAAATGAATAAACTATCATCCCTAGGGTTATATAAATATAATCCAGAACCTCCTGTTTTTTAGTACTTAAAATAAATTTTTTCATTAAATTTTAGATATTAATTGTATTTGAACTATTCCTATAAAACATTTAAACAATATTTCTTAAACGCTCTTATCAGTCAATAATTAGAACGTCTAAGATAATATTTTAACCATTCATTCACTAATTAAAAAACTCTAGATAGCAATTATATATGAATTATACTTTAAATATTTATTTTCAAAGATCAGGGACACATAAATTGATTATCTATAAAAATTCAATTAAACTTTAGCTAAACTTTATTTTTTTTTACAAGAGTCTTCTTTACAAGAGTTTTGTTTATTTTTTTCTTATTTACTTTAAGTTCATCAAAACCTTCTCCATAAACTCCCATAACTGAAGCCATTGTTATAAACACCTTAGGATCTATCATCTTAGCGGTATGCAGTACGGCATTAACCTCAGATTTTCTAACAACCACCATCAATAGTTTTTTAGGGTTCTTAGTATACCAACCTTGACCATCCAGCACAGTAACTCCCCTATGAAAATGAAAAGTTATAGCCTCTGCTATTTCTTCATGATAGCTTGAATTAATTATTATCTGAGCAGATTGATTTTGTCCCGTCAAAATATAATCAAGACTAGTATAAGCTATTCCCATCACTATATAACCATACATAAGTCCCTCAAAACTAGGATTAATAAACAGAGTTGTACCTATAATAAATATATCACAATAAGTCATTACTTTACCTGGACTTATATTTCTATACTTAGTTACAACAAGACCTATAATATCAGTTCCTCCTGTACTTCCACCGTGACCTAAAGCCATAGCAATAGAAAGCCCCATTAACATAGCAGCAATTATAGCTCCCATAAATTGGTCCTGAACCAAAGCTTCGTGTATATTAGCTTGAAAAACACTTAAAGCAACGGAACCCAAAATAATAGCATAAATAGTTTTTACTCCAAATTTAGGACCCAACACTTTTATACCAATTATCAATAAAACAAAATTGATAACAAAATAACTAGCACCTATAGGTACAGTTTCCTTAGAAAGATAATAAATTACTGTGCATAATCCAGTTACTCCACCTCCTACAATTTTATGAGGTAGAATAAAACCTGTTACAGCAAAGGCATACAAGACCATACCCAGGGTTACAAACAAATAATCTTTTATTTCTTGTCTAATAGACTTAGAACATAAAAAAGATAATAATTTTTTCATTATATAAACGCTAAAAAGATATAAAACTAAATCAACCTTCATCTTAAAGATGAAATACCTTTCTATAAATACAAGAATAATATAACCTCTGCTATATACTCAATATTTAAGAACTAAAACTTTATTCTAAATTAAGAATTTTTTTTAGACCATGAATCTCTTAAAGCAACAGTTCTATTAAAAATCAGATTACCAGGAGTGGAATCATTATCTACACAGAAATATCCTATTCTTTGAAATTGGAAACGATCTCCAGGTTTAGAATTACCTAAAGCTGATTCAACCTTACAATTTTTAATAATCTCAAGGGAATTCTCATTAATAAACTCCTTAAAGTCAGCATCTTTATGACCAGCAGGATCCTCATCCTTAAATAATCTATCATATAATCTAACCTCAGCATCCAAAGCATCATTAATAGAAACCCAATGTAATGTACCTTTGATTCTACGTTTACTAGCTTCACTTCCGCTTCCACTTCGAGATTCCTTATCATAATCACAATGAACAGCAATCACATGCCCATTCTCATCCTTATCAACGCCTGTACATTTGATTATATAAGCACCCTTTAAACGAACTTCTCCTCCGACCTTAAGTCTAAAGAATTTTCTAGGAGCCTCTTCTCTAAAATCGTTACTCTCAATATATAATTCTCTTGAAAACTTAACCTTACGACTACCTGCAGTTTCATCCTCTGGATTATTCTCCACATCTACAAATTCAGATTGTCCCTCAGGATAATTATCTATAATCAACTTAATAGGGTCTAAAACAGCCATCATCCTATGTGAAGTTTTATTTAAATCTTCTTTTACACAAGCTTCAAGCAAAGCCATATCTACAACAATTTCACGTCTAGCTACGCCTACCTTTTCAGCAAACAATCTAATAGAAGCAGGAGTATATCCTCTTCTTCTCAATCCTGCTATTGTGGGCATTCTAGGATCATCCCATCCTGCAACTATACCTTTCTGAACAAGCTCAAGCATTCTTCTCTTACTCATAACAGTATAGCTAATATTTCTTCGAGCAAACTCTATTTGTCTAGGACGATAATCGGTCTCAGTTAATTGGTCTAAATACCAATTATACAAAGGACGATGAACTTCAAACTCCTTTGTGCAAATAGAATGAGTTATACCTTCAATATAATCACATTGTCCATGAGTAAAATCGTACATAGGATAAATACACCACTTATCCCCAGTTCTATGATGCGTTGCATACATAATTCTATACATAATAGGATCTCTCAGCAACATATTTGAAGAAGACATATCAATCTTTGATCGCAAAACACATTCTCCTTCTTTAAATTTGCCATCTCTCATTTTTCTAAAAAGAGCTAAATTTTCTTCTGGACTTACATTACGATAAGGACTATCTTCACCAACCTCAGTAGGACCTTTCTTCTGTTTACTTATCTCCTCAGAAGATTGCATATCCACATAAGCTTTACCATCAAGAATCAATTTTTCAGCCCATTCGTATAACTTATCAAAATAATCAGAAGCATAATGTACATCGCCATACCACTGAAATCCTAACCAATTAATATCATGTTGAATAGCATCCGTATATTCTGCATCCTCTTTTACAGGATTTGTATCATCAAAACGTAGATTACATTTGCCATTATATTTTTCAGCTAATCCAAAATTAAGACAAATTGAAGTAGCATGCCCAATGTGTAGATAACCATTAGGTTCTGGAGGAAAACGAGTATGAACTCTCCCTTCATTCTTACCTTCTGCCAACTCTTTTTCTATAATCTGTTCGATAAAATTCAATGATTTTACCTCCTCTTCGCTACTTGCGACAACATGACTTTTATCCATAACTATATTATTATTAAAAAAATGAAAAAATATTGCGCACAAATGTAATAAATTTAGATAAATTTTAAAAGTTTTATACCTTTGTAGCTATGAAAAAAATGATATATACAATAATACTGTGTTTTGCAAGTATATTTTGCTTTGGTCAAAACAATAATTTTGGACAAGTTGGTAAAATGGGTGAAGATGGAAGGCCCATAGAGAACAATAAATCTGATAAGGAATCTAGTTCCTCAACTAAAGGAGTATTGCATATTAGAAAACTATTCAGATGGGAAAGAGGTGGAGTTTACAAAAAGAGACTCGCATCTGATTCCCTATTTTCAGATTTTCATATAAATAATCTTATATTTACAAAAAGTATTTCTAATACTTACTTAGCCACAAATCCTTCTCCCTACGAGGCTAATATTTTTATGGATAGGAATCCAAAAGAAGATTTCTATTTCTTGTCCAATATTAGAGCCTATATTTTAAAACCAGAAGACAATATCATATATAATACAACCTCTCCATACACAGAGTTAAAATACCAGTCATCTGGACAAAAAGGGAAACAGGAAGTAAATGTAGCATTTTTTAATACCCAAAATATAAATCCATTTTGGAATGTAGGAGTCAAATACGAACTTACTCGAACAGATGGAAGATACATGTATTCGGGATCCAAAGCATATAATTTCACTTTCTTCTCAAATTACGATAAAGAAAGATATGCCGTAGATTTTTTTATAAATCAAAATAATGGTTATTTTAATGAAAATGGAGGAGTACAAGATAGGGACGTTATTAGAGATACCACAGAACAGGCAGAAAACATAGTTGTAAATCTCAATGAAGGAGTTAAAAATAAGTATAGAAATTTTAATTTTCTTACAAGAGTACATTACAACATAGGAAATCGTAAAATAATAATGCTAGATCTCAATAAAGTAGATTTATCTAGCAAAAAAAAGTCTGATTCATTATTTAAAAAAGTTCTTGAAAATGAGGCCTTAAAATTGAACAAAAAAATCAAAAATTCGCATAAAATAAGAACTCAGTTAAAGCCTGAGGATTTAGCACAACTATTACCAGAGAATTTCACTAAACTCACATTCAAAGAACTAAAAAGTCTATCACCTTTACTATTATCTATGATTGATTCCAAAATTATAGATAAAATAAAGAAAGATAGGGATTTTGATAAAGCTCATCCTAAAGGAAGTATGGATTCAACTAGAATGGATTCAATAATTACTTATCCAGCTAAATTTATATTTTCTATAAACATAGAAGATGACGAACATTCATTTAGAGAAAGCACAGTAAACAATGAATTCTTTAGAAACACCTATTACACAGATTTAACAGAAACACTGGATAAACAAACAGCAAGAATATATAGATTGTCTGCTAAATTTGTATTAAATGAACATCCAAAATATAAATATCTTCCAGGATTATATGCAGGGCTTGATCATGAAAACTTAGAGTATAAAAAAATCATGAACTTAACAGATACTACCTTTAGTAGTAAGAAATATTCCAATACCTACTTAAATCTTGGAACATTTAAAATAGATACAACAAGCTTGATAAACTATGATATAAATGCTAAATTTTGCGTTATTGGGGACTATATAGGTTCTCTAAATATAGATGGTTACATCATGCAATATTTTTCTAAAAAAAGAGATAATTATTTTAAAATATCTGGAAAACTTTATACAAAAAATGTAAATACCTTCTTACAAGACTATGTAGGTAATCATGACGAATGGCACAATGATTTTAAAAATACAAAGGTAATATCTTTGAAAGGGAAATATGTAAATAAAAAATATAAAATTGAAGCTGGACTAGGAGTTAACAGCCTATTCAAACATGTATATTTTGATACAATTGCACAACCTATTCAAGCAAGCAAAAATATCACCATACTATCAGGATGGATAAAAAAATCATTTATAGTAAGACATTTCCATTTTGACCAACAAGTATATTTTCAAAAAAGTTCCCAGGAAGAGATTCTAGATTTACCCAAAATAACTATTTACAGTAGCAACTACTATCAAAACTATGCTTTTAAGAAAGCATTAAGACTAAGAATTGGATTAGATTTATATTACCATACAGAATTCTTTTCTCATAATTATATGCCCTCTACTATGCAATTTTATAATCAGGTAGAAGAAAAAATGGGAAACTATCCAAAGGTAGATATATTTCTAGATTTCAGAATAAAAAGAGCGGATCTATTTCTTAAATACGAACACGCAAGCTATTATATATCAAATAGGAACTCTTTTAGTGCGCTTAATTACCCAATTAACCCTCCTATGTTAAAATTTGGATTAAAATGGAGATTTTATAATTAAAACATTTGGGGCAAAATACATTTAAATTAACAAGATATCATAAAAATTCATTAACTTTACAACACAAAAGCACATAATACACAAAGTTAAAATAGAAATCCTATAAAAAAAGTAATGAAATCTTTATATCTTTTATTAATAATTTTAGTATCATTAAGTTTAAAAAGTTGCACATCCTCCTCTGGTTCCAAAAGCCAAAAAGGAGAAGGTATATATACTCAAGAACAAGACACAAATTTTACAAACAAGAAGAAGCTAAACATTGCCATTTTTTACAACACTACAGATTATTATGTTTACCAAGGTATAACTAAAGGCTTTCAGTACGATTTGGTAAATAAACTAGCCAAATATTTGAATCTAGAATTAAATATAAAATACATAAATCCTGACCTTAAATATCTATTTAACGAATTAAAAAAAGGGAATTGTGATATAGCAGCAATGAACCTAACAAAAACTCAAACTAGGTTAAATAAATTCAAATTTTCAGACCCTTTATTTTCAACCCAAAGCATAATACTGCAAAACAAACACAATAAACCCATACACAATTTAAAAGATTTAAATAAAAAGACAATATTTATAGTTAAAGATGCAAGTTCCTTAAATTTGCTAAATAGGATAAAGGATTCTTTAAAAATAAAATTTAGAATTATTGAAATGCCACAACCCGTATCCTTTGAAGACTTGCTTTACAGTGTTAATTCAAACAAAATAAAATTCACAGTATTAGATGGTAACATTATAAACGCACACAAAAAGACTATGAATAATTTAGTAGATTCTTTTGTATTGGCAGAAAAAGTAAACATATCATGGGCCATAAGTAAGAGATATCCTGCTTTAGCTCCCAAAATCAACAACTGGATTAAACTCATCAAAAAAAATGGAGAACTAAATTTTCTTTATAATAAATATTTTAAAAATATTCCTCACCACTCCAACTACGTACAAAAATATGCAGCTATAACCAACAATGCAATATCTCAATTTGACAAATTATTCAAACATGAAGCAAATATAATAAATTGGGATTGGAGATTATTAGCAGCTATAGCCTATGAAGAATCAGAATTTAATCCAGATGCAGAATCTTCCTTTGGAGCATTTGGACTCATGCAAATAATGCCTGAAACGGCTTCACAATATCATATAGTAGATTATTTTAGACCAGATAGCAATATAGTAGCAGGTAGAAAATTTCTATCTTATTTAGACAAATTTTTCTCTAAATATCCTATAAAAGACTCGGAAAGAATCAAATTCATACTAGCTTCCTACAACGCTGGACCCGGTCACATAATAGATGCAATGAGACTTGCAAAAAAATACAAGAAGGATCAATACATCTGGGATAATAATGTAGATTATTTTGTTAAAAACAAATCAAAACCAAAATACTACAAAGACCCATTATCAAGGAATGGATACTGCAATGGAAAACAAGCATACGAATATGTAAAGAATGTATTATCAACTTATAAAAACTACAAAAACATCAACTTATAATTTAATTTTCTTATTATTACATTAAGTTTCACAAACAAATAAGATAATAAACTTAGAATTATTTAAGTACATAATAGTTCTTTTAAAAAAAAATCATTAAATTCGCATTATCAACTATCAAAAACAGGAACTATGCCATACAGACGACTACCGAATACAGATGCAGCTAGAATAAGGGCAATAAAAAAAGCCTTAGAAATGTATCCTGAAGAAAATATTGATAAAGCTCCATATTCTCTTCAATTGGAAGGAAGAATTAAAGTATTCTTACCCAAATTCGAAATTGCCGTTAATAATTCAAAAGAAGCACGTGAAAGACAAATCAAAAACAGTCGTAAATTTATAAAATACACCAAGAAGGCCAGACTTTACATATCTCATTTCATACAAGTTTTGAACTTTTGTATAATACGTGGAGAAATAAAAGCTCATGCTCGTACCTATTTTGGAATTGACGAAAACGACAGCAAACTTCCATCCCTATTAACAGAGCAAGAAATTCTGGAATGGGGTGAAAAAGTAATAAAAGGAGACAAAGAGCGACTTAACGATAGATGTGGGAACCCAATATATAGTCCTTCAGTAGCCTTAGTCAGAGTTAACTTTGAAGACTTCAAAAAGAATTACTATTTTCACAAAGGTCTTCAAAAAGATGTAATAAGATTTAGTCAGAAAGTAGCAGAATTGAGGACAGAAGCAGACAAACTGATTCTCGAACTTTGGAATAGTATAGAAAATTCATATTTTCACATACAAGATGAAAACAAAAGGAGAGATTTATGTGAAGAATTTGGAATCACCTATATATATCGTAAAGGAGAAAAAGAAAAAATGCAAAAAAAACAACTAATTCTCAAAAAGCAATTACAAATAAATTACATTGGAGAAGAAAAAACAATCTAAACATCTTTTCTATTCAAACTCTTATCATTTTTTATTTTCATTTTATCAGAAGAATATTTATTAACATCTTTATTTACATGATGTTTCCTATTATTACTTGAAATATCCTTAATATCATGTCTATCACACATATCCTTAAGAGCACAATCCCCACAATAATTATTATCTTTTTTTCTTTTCCTTTTTAGATAATGAAAAACAATAAAAGCTAAAATAGTTACTAATACAAGGTAAACTAAAATTTCTTGATACATAACATTCTATTTATACATTATACTTCTATAACAACAAACCAATTTGATAAACTATAAAGGCAACTAACCAGGCTACCGAAGTTGTATAAAATACTGTAAATACAGCCCATCTTCTACTTGACTCTCGTCTGATAGCCGCAATTGTAGCTATACAAGGAAAATAAAGCAGTATAAACAACATAAATCCATAAGCTACCAAAGGTGTAAAAACAGAAGTTCCATCCTCCCATTTTTGTTCTCTTATTCTCTGGACTAAACTCTCATCATTATCCTCACTAGAATGATATAAGACAGCCATAGAACCGACTACTATTTCTTTGGCTGCGAACCCAGTAACAATACTAACTCCCATCTTCCAGTCAAAACCCAAAGGTTTTATTACAGGAGTAATAGCCTTACCTATATGTCCTATATACGAATCTTCCATCTGTTCTGCCCTTGTTAAACCTTCTTGATGTGTAGATAAAGGAAAATATCCAAGAGCCCATATAATTATAGAAGAAAATAATATAATAGTACTAATTTTTTTAAGATATTGACTAGCTCTTTCCCACATATGCATTAACACATTTTTAGCTGTAGGAATTCTATAAGGCGGTAATTCCATTACAAATGGAGCAACAGATTTCTTAAACATAAATTTATTCAATGCTAAAGAAGTCAAAACAGCAATAAATAGCCCAATAAGGTAAATAGACAACAATATCAGACCTCTATTATGTGGAAAAAAAGCCGCAACCATAAGAACATATAAAGGTAATCTAGCACTACAAGACATAAAAGGTATTATCAACATAGTAATAATCCTATCTTTTTTATTATCTAAATTTCTAGTGGCCATAATAGCAGGAACATTACATCCAAAACCAGTAAGCAAAGGAATAAAAGATTTCCCATGCAAGCCTATCTTTCGCAATATTTTGTCCATAATAAATGCAGCTCTAGCCATATATCCAGTATCTTCCATTATTGAAATAAATAGAAACAGTAATACTATATTGGGCAAAAACTGTATAACTCCTCCTACTCCAGCCAAGATGCCATCTAATATTAAATCAGTAAAAGGTCCTACTGGCATAACACCTTGCAGATAAGTAGAAAGTAAAGTAACACCATCATCTATCCAATCCATAGGATACTGTCCCAAAGTAAAAGTAGCCTCAAACATTATCCACATAAAAATCAAAAGGAAAATATATCCAAATACTTTATGAGTCAACAAATCATCAATTTTAGAAGACAATTTATGCTTATCTTTTTTACCACTTTTAAAGTATTGGTCTAACAAACTTCGAACAAAAGCAAACTTATAATTAGTAATAAGCTCTTTAACATCAGCATCACTATCATTTACATCCACATCTTGTTCTACATCATTCTCATCTTTATTATTTTCAATATTATATCTTAAGTCTTTAACTTGACGATTTAATTCATCACTATTAGGAACACCTTTAAACACCTCAGTTATTATCTGATCTCCCTCCAATAATTTTATTGCCAAGAACCTTGGCACATATAAATCAGTAATAGAAGGGTTCTTTAATAACTCTGGCTTTAATTCCTCAATAGCTCTTTCTACTCTAGTCCCATAATTTATATGAATATGCTTTAACTCCTTAGCTCTTTCTTCAAAAGACTCCACGAGGGCAGCAAAAATTTTATCTATTCCTATGCCTTTAAAAGCTGTAGTTGGTACAATGGGGATACCAATTGCTAAACCCATACTTTTATAATCTAAAATATCTCCATTTGAAATAAGCTCATCATACATATTTATGGCCATAACGACCTTAACATTCATATCTATAAGCTGACTCGTCAAAAATAGATTTCTCTCAAGATTGGAAGAATCAACAACATTCAAGACTATATCAGGATGTTCCTCCGAAATATACTTTCTTACATAAATCTCCTCTGCACTATATTCTGTAAGAGAATAAGTACCCGGAAGGTCTGTAAACTTAATAGTATAATCCTTATATTTTACAGTAGCTGTTTTTGCTCCAACAGTAACTCCACTATAATTACCAACTTTTTCTCTTAAGCCCGTTAACCTATTAAATATAGATGTTTTTCCACAATTTGGATTACCTACAAGAGCAACTTCTATTAAGTGACTCTTCTCTTTAATTTTCTGTTTAACCTCATCCCTTAAATATTCTTCCCAAAAACGACCTCTACCTCTACCACGCTTACATCCACTCTTCTTTTTAGCCTCTTCACAATCTGCCTTTGAAAATCCTTTGGTTCTACCATGTTTATAACCAACTCCACGCCCTTCACTAAATTTATCATCTCTTAATTTTAGTTCATTTTTATCAATAGTTTCCCCAACATGTCTCCCAAAATGATGATGACCTCCAAGCCCCCTACAAAAACTTTCATTAAATTTATTATTATCGATTTTAACAACTTCAATCAAACTAGCTTCACTCCTACGCAAAGAAACGTGATATCCCATAATAATATACTCAATAGGATCTTGCAATGGAGCATTTCTTATCACCCTAACCTTCTCCCCTTTCACAAAACCCATTTCCATAATTCTATTACGAAAACTTCCATGACTGTGAACTTTTACAACAACACATGCATTTCCAGTAGTTATATCGGATAAACTCAAAAATTTACTTTCAATCATATTTAATACTTTATTTTGCGACTCCAAAGATACAAATTTTAAAATATAAACATATAAGAATTTATAACTTACTCATCAAAATGCAATAAAATACCTATATGTAAGTAGTTATAGTAAATTTCAATAAAAAGATAAACAACAAAATATATTTATAACGATTTAATTGTTCTATTTCACAATAATTGTTAATTTAGCAAAATATAAAAAAAATAATTTTATTCATTTAAATTTAAATACAACAATATGGAGTATGTAATATTTTTAGTACTAGCAGCTTCAATTCTTGCCTTAGGTTTTGCTTACTATTTCTTTAAGCAAATGATGAGTAAGAGCGAAGGTACAGATCTTATGAAAAAAATTGCCAAGCACGTAAGAAATGGAGCTATGGCATATCTCAAACAACAATACAAAGTAGTAACTCTTGTATTTGTAGTTTTAGCTATAATCTTTGCCATAATGGCATATTTTAATCTTCAAAACAATTGGGTACCATTTGCATTCTTAACAGGTGGATTTTTCTCAGGTCTTGCTGGATTCTTTGGTATGAAAACTGCAACTTACGCCTCTGCTCGTACAGCAAATGCAGCACGTAAATCTCTTAATTCAGGTTTACAAATAGCATTTCGTTCAGGAGCAGTAATGGGACTTACAGTAGTAGGATTAGGCTTACTTGATGTATCCCTATGGTATCTTATACTAGACCATTTTATTGTAGAAGATGGTGGTCATAAGTTAATAGTAATAACAACCACTATGCTTACATTTGGTATGGGTGCATCAACTCAAGCTTTGTTTGCACGTGTAGGCGGAGGTATTTATACCAAAGCAGCCGACGTAGGAGCTGATTTAGTAGGTAAAGTAGAAGCAGGAATCCCAGAAGACGACCCTCGAAACCCAGCAACAATTGCCGATAATGTTGGAGACAACGTAGGAGATGTTGCAGGTATGGGAGCCGACTTATATGAATCTTATTGTGGCTCAGTACTAGCATCAGCAGCTCTTGGAGCTTCAGCATTTGCATTTGACCCAGTAATACAACAAAAAGCAGTATTTGCTCCAATGCTTATTGCAGCTGCGGGAGTAATACTATCTATACTAGGAATTTTTCTAGTTCGTACTAATGATGATGCTAACATGAAACAACTTTTAGGAGCCTTAGGACGAGGAGTAAACGTAAGTGCAATATTAATTGCCATCTCAACCTTTGTTATTCTTTACATAATAGGGATGGAAAATTGGATAGGTATTTCTTGCTCAGTAGTAATAGGTCTTTTAGCTGGAGTTATAATAGGAAAAGGAACTGAATATTATACTTCTCAAAGTTACAATCCAACTCGTAAAGTAGCTGAAAGTTCAAAGACTGGACCAGCTACAGTTATCATCTCAGGCTTAGGTCTTGGTATGTTATCAACAGCCATTCCTGTTATAACAATTGCAGCAGCTATAATATTAGCTTACTTATCTGCAACCGAATTCGACATCGTAAATATGATGACGCCTCATTCTCTAAGTTTAGGACTATATGGAATAGCAATCGCTGCCGTTGGTATGTTATCAACACTTGGAATTACCCTAGCCACAGATGCTTATGGACCAATAGCTGACAACGCTGGTGGTAATGCTGAAATGAGTGGATTAGGTGAAGAAGTTCGTAAACGTACTGATGCTCTTGATGCCCTTGGTAATACAACAGCTGCAACTGGTAAAGGATTTGCCATAGGTTCAGCAGCCTTAACAGCATTAGCACTTCTAGCATCATACATAGAAGAAATCAAAATGGCTTTAACACGTATAGGTGAGACTGCACTTACAATGTCAGATGGAAGTAGTATAGAACTAGCTAAAGCTTCATTTCAAGATTTTATGAATTATTACCATGTATCCCTAATGAATCCAATAGTACTAGTAGGTATTTTTATAGGTTCAATGATGGCATTTGTTTTCTGTGGCCTTACAATGAATGCTGTTGGTAGAGCAGCTCAAACCATGGTTGAAGAAGTAAGACGTCAATTTAAGACAATAGTAGGTATATTAGAAGGTAAAGCTGAACCTGATTATGCAAGATGCGTATCAATATCCACTAGAAGTGCTCAACACGAAATGATTATTCCATCTTTAATGGCAATAATCGTTCCAATCTTAGTTGGAGTAATACTTGGTGTTGCAGGTGTCCTAGGTCTATTAGTCGGTGGACTTGGAGCCGGTTTCGTACTTGCAATATTTATGGCAAATGCAGGTGGTGCTTGGGATAATGCTAAGAAATATGTTGAAGAAGGAAATCTTGGAGGGAAAGGTTCTGATAGCCACAAAGCAACTATTGTGGGTGACACAGTTGGAGATCCATTCAAAGATACTTCTGGACCATCATTAAATATACTTATCAAACTAATGAGTATGGTATCTATAGTTATGGCTGGACTAACAGCATCTTTCTCGTTATTTTAAAATAAAAGAAATAAAGGTCTTCAATATTCTTGTGGACCTTTATTTTACAATATAATGTCACAAAATATATTATGGCAAATAAAATCACAAAATATCTGATAAAAGGAATAATGCTAATCTTTACTATTTTTATAGCAATATTAGGAATTATTATAAAATTATCTGGCAATGAAACATTTCAAGATAATTGGTTTATCACAATATTGGGATTTATTATGGTACCCATACTACTAGCAAACTTCTTATTTTTGCTTTATTGGGTTTTCAAAAAATCTTATATACTATTATTGCCATTAGTAATTCTAATACTTGATTTCAATATTTTGACATCTATATTTCAAATTAATTTTAACAAAGCTGATAATAAAAATTCAATAACAATAGCCACATACAATGTTCACAATTTCACATTTAACCACAAAGATAACACTATAGAACAAATTGCAATTGCTCTACACAAAAACAATTCAGACATAGTATGCTTGCAAGAATTTGGTTTAAATAAAAACTCTCTAAAAATTATTAAGCAAAATTATCCTTATTCCTATACACCGATAAGTAAATATCGCAGACATGAAATGGCAATTTTAAGTAAATATCCTATAGTAGATTCAGGACAAATAGAATTTTCTAGAACCATTAACAGTACTCTTTTCGCAGTTGTCAAGGTAGGAAAAAAGAAAATAAAGATAATAAACACTCACTTACAAACCACAAACATCAATCAAAGTTGGAAAGAAATAGGAATACTAAAAGATGATATTTCCATAGACAAAAATAAGGTAAAGACATTTAATACTCTAAAAGATAGAATCATGTACAATGTCAAAAAAAGGAAAGTTCAAGTAGATACTATAAGCTCTATAATACAGAACACGCCCTATTCCGTTATAGTATGTGGAGACTTTAATGACACACCTGCCTCATACACCTACAAACAAATTGATAAATATCTTCACGATGGATTTAAAACTTGTGGTTCTGGCTACATGCACACTATAGGAGGTTCTTATGGAATGCTAAGAATTGACTACATTTTTCATTCAGACAGCATCACAGGAATTAAGTACTATTGTCCAAACATAAAATACAGCGACCACAAACCGGTATTTATGAAGTTCTCAATTTAAACAAATATGTAAATTCTATTTTACAGCAGAATTAGGTAGTGATTTAGGAATAGTAAAACTAAATATAGAATATTTACCTTCTTCAGACTCAAACCACAATTTACCATTATTCAGACGTACAAAATCATAACACAATCTCAATCCTAGTCCAAATCCCTCTTCATTAGCAGTACCAAAAGTAGTATAGAATACATCCTTATCTAATATCTTTTCCTTGGCTTCTTCGCTAATTCCCACTCCATAATCTTTAATTTCAATCTTTATAAATTTTCCCAATTCAGAGATAGTGATATCAACATTTCCTCCAATTTTAGAAAATTTCACAGCATTACTTAAGATATTTCTAAAAACAGTTTTCAATAAATCTACATCTGCATTTACAAAAGAATTCTCTTGTGAAAATAAATTCAATTTTAAATCTTTAACCTTAGAAAAACGAGAGAACACCTCCATTTCACTCCTAAACAAAGCAACAACATCTATATCTGTCTTACAAGGCAACAACTCTTTCCTTTGGTTTTTAATCCATTTCAAGATATTATCTAATAAATCATATGAATCGTGAGCCATCCTATCCACAGAAACAAGCATGTCATAAAGCTCTATACCTATACCATCTTCAGTCAAGGAGGAAGCTAACAAATCCAATATCATTCTCATAGTACCTAAGGGAGATCTAAGATCATGAGTAACAACAGAATATAATCTATCCCTATTTGCAATAACTTCTTTCAACTTATCTTGCTGTTCTAGAATAATATTTCTAAAATAAATTTGTTTTATTTGATTAAGTACTCTTACTCTAAGAACATTAATATCAAATGGCTTGACAATATAATCCCCAGCACCGAATTCAAAGCCCCTAACAATATTTCTCACATCATTTAGAGCTGTAATAAATATTACAGGAATATCCTTAGTATCAGGATTAGCCTTTAGCCTTTTAACTACTTCGTGTCCATCCATGTTAGGCATCATCACATCTAACAAAATCAAGTCAGGCTTATCTTTCTTGATAACTTCTAAAGCTACTATTCCATCATTTGCTGTTAGCATTTGATATCCAAGTGGACTCAAAACAGATTTAACTAAAGTGGTATTTGCAACAATGTCATCCACCACTAATATTTTATACTTCGTTAATTCTATATCATTCATCACGTAAGTTTAATTGCTTCCCTAAAATACTCTATAGTTTTCAACAAACCAGTTTCAACATCAGTATCTGGATTATAATTAATAACCTTTTTGGCCAAAGTCAAGTCTGGTCTTCTTTGCTTAGGATCATCAGAAGGTAAATCTGTAAATATTATCTTGGAACTAGATCCAGTAAGTTGTATTATCTTTTGAGCTAATTCTAGAATTGTATATTCAAATTCACTACCTAAATTTATAGGTCCTGCAAAAGAATCATCAGTATTCATAACATCATTAATACCTCTAACTAAATTATCTACATATTGAAAACTTCTAGTTTGGCTACCATCTCCATAAATAGTAATATCCTTATTTTTTAAAGCCTGAACAATAAAATTGGAAACAACTCTACCATCATGAACAGACATTCCCGGACCATAAGTATTAAAAATTCTAATTATTTTTACTCTCAACTGATATTGTAAACGATAATCCATAAAAATAGTCTCAGAGGCTCTCTTACCTTCATCATAGCAAGATCTCTTACCTATAGTATTTACATTTCCCCAATAACTCTCAGGTTGAGGATGGACCATGGGATCTCCATAAACTTCGCTTGTTGAAGCTTGCAATATTTTGGCATCACAAGTTTTTGCCAACTCCAACATATTAATAGCTCCCAATACTGAAGTTTTAAATGTTTTGACGGGGTCATATTGATAATGGATGGGTGAAGCTGGACAAGCTAAGTTATAAATCTCATCAAAGATGCCATCGTATTTATCCATTACATCTGCCTCTACAAATTTAAAATTAGATTTATGAAATAAACCCCTTATTTTCTTAGTCGAACCCGTATATAAATTATCAAGACACACCACATTATGTCCATTCTCCACAAGATACTTGCATAAATGAGAGCCGATAAAACCAGCTCCTCCCGTTACTAAAATATTTTTCTTCATAATTTCTATACTTTATTATTTACAAAAGTTATACTATAAATATAACACACAGCTAGACAGAGAAACCATCTATACAAATATATAATTTTTATCTAAATAATTAAAGACATTTCAATAAAATATTTAAAAGCTCTTAATATTAATATAATTTAGATTTTAACCATCTTAAACACTCCTTTTAGATTTTTCCCAAGCACCTTTTCCCTTATTTTTTCTCAAGTATGAAAGAGCTCTAAGCACATTAAGATTCATAAATAAGAAATAATAAGGAATAAATAATAATTTATTTTTAATCTTCTTTTTCATCAAAACATACCCCAAAAACCCAGCTAAATAAAAGATTATCTGCAATATAAATAGAATCAAATAAAATCTTGAGACACCAATCAAAAATAAATTCAGAGGGAACAATACAACTAAGACAAGAGGAGTTATCGTCCATCTAAGTACCCTATGAGAAATATATTGAAAACTTAATACTCCATATTTAAAGGGATTTAACAAGCTTTTTAATCTCCAAACAGATTGTAAACCTCCAGCTGCAATTCTAACCTTACGCTTATTTTCTTCAAAAATATTTGCTGACCCTGATTCTACAGCATAAGCATTCTTACAATATGCAATCTTATAACCCTTTTGAGCAATACGCATAGAAAGCATAAAATCATCCAGTAAAGTATCTGAGGGTAAATATTCAAAAAACTCTGTTCTTATAGCAAACAACTCCCCAGCAGCTCCTACAGCAGAATAAAGTCTATAATCTAATTCCTTTAACTTAGACTCATACTTCCAATATATACCTTCTCCAGCAGTTGCATCTTGTTTTTTACTAATTGAAACTCTCTTTTCACCAGCCACACAAGCAACATCTTTTTGAGTAAACTCCTTAACAATTTCATTAACGGCCTCTTCACAAAGCATAGTATTAGCATCAGTATAAATAGTTAAAGGAGTTTCTATAAATGGCATAGCTCTATTAAAAGCTGCAGCCTTGCCTCCTCTTTTAGGATCAAACAACACTCTCACATCATCATATTCTTCTAGCAATGAATTAGTCCCATCATTTGAACCATCAGTCACCCATACTATTCTCAACTTATCTTTAGGATAATTCAAAGCACGACAATTTATCATTTTCTCTTCCACAATATCCTCTTCATTATAAGCTGCTATAAAAAGGGTAACTTCGGGTAATTCAAGAGGAAGCTTTACATTTTTTTTTTTATAGTACATTCCTTAATCTTTACTAGAAGGTATAATAACATACCATAACCTAAATAGGTATAAAATATCAAAAATGCCAATAAGCAAAAAATAAGCTCCAATGTTTTCATAAATTTAATTTTTGTTATATGTAAATAGACCTTAGAAATTGAGAAAAATATAATAATTACTTTCTTTCATTAACTCGTTTAAAACATCACAATTAGTTTATTTATACTTAATTATAACTATATTTAGTTTAAGAGTAATATATAAATTTACGATAAGTATATTAAATCAATCACTATTCTCATTGGGAGACATAAACACAGCACAATATGGAAAAAAAAATAAGAAAAAGCAAAAATATTATTAACTATTTTTAAATTAAATAAAGTTAAGTTTGTTTTTTAAAAAGAGTAAGTGTATATTTGTGTAAACAGACTCTTATGGGAGATTATGTGAATTTACAATATGAACGACCAAACTTAAAATAGTTTAAATGAAAAATAAGATTCTAATCATACTCATTCTATTATGCTTTACAAATCATAAACTTTATTCTCAAACAGTTAAAGAGGATAGACTTATGATGAAACAAAATGTAGTCGATTCTTTAAATTCTTTTGATCAAACGAATCTAGAAAAAATCAAAGAAGACATAGAGAAATTCAAAAAAATCAAATTACCTCCAATTTCCGTTTTTTTAAATTCAGTTTACAAACATCCTTCCATAGCTATTTTCAAAGCTACTCGTACTCAAGAAAAAGAAAAACTACAAAAACTAAAACAAGAATGGTTAAATTATTTTAGCGTAAGTGCAAACTATGGCTATGGTAATGCTCGTACATATGGAACATCTCAAAGTGAATACATACAAAATATTGAATCCTCATCTAATAGAGCTTCCGTAACCTACTCTCTTAGCGTTAACTTTGGCATGTCAATTGGAGAACTTTTATCCAATAAACATGACAAAAGAATTCAAGAAGCCAATATAAGAACCATTGAATATAATTACAATATGGCAATAGAGAATAGAAAACTAATTATTCTAAAAGCTTACAACGATATTGTCAAGCAAATGGCATCTTTAAATTCAATATCGGAAACAGCAGTTATATATAATGCTCAAATAAAATTAGTTGAAAAAGATTTTATAGAAGGAAAGATCACATTTAGCAACCTATCTAGACAAAGGACATATAGTACGGGAGCTTTAGTAGCATACCAAAATGCACGCGTTGAATTATATAATTCCATTTCATTATTGGAAGTTTTAAGTGGGATAAAAATTATTAACGATTAATATTATGGAAATCACAACTTTTATAATGCGATTTATTTATAGAATTCGCTATAAGATTATTATTATACCAATTATAGTAATGTTTATCGTTGCTTATTTCACGCAATTCTCTCCAAAATATTATACAGTATCCTCTACTGTTTTTACAAATATATCTAATAAGACTCTTAATGCTACACAAGCCAATTCTGCATCAACGACCTTTGATAATTTAATTAATATAACAAAGTCTAAAGATATATTATATGAAGTATCAATAGAATTATTTGCAACGGCATTAACATTTGGAGATACAGATAAAGACAACAATTATATATCTAGTAAACATTATAACGAAATAATAGAAAATATACCTCAAAATATATTAGATATAGTCCATAGAGATTCTCTACAACTAACTATTGATGCATTAGAAAAATACTATAAAGATATTCCAGGTAATTATTTATATGACTTATTCAATAGTAATAATAGTCATTTTAGTTATGAAGCCCTGAAAGAGGTAATTATTTACAGGATGAGTAATAGCGATCTAATTAATGTACAATATACATCCAATGATGCAGGTTTGACCACAAGCACAGTAAGAATTATCATTGACAAAATGAATAAGAAATATGAATTAATTACCTTTAAAACAAGTAATGATGTCGTAGATTATTATGCAGATCTAGTAAAAAGACTAAAAGAAAAACTATTTGAAAAAGAAAATGAATTATCTGCTTTTAATAAAAATAAGTTAATTATTAACTATGGGGAACAATCTAAAGCTCTAGCTATTGACTTATCTGATATAGACAAGGAATACGATATACAAAAGAAAGATTACGAAAGCTCTACCTCTATACTTAATTTCTTAAAATCTAAAATGGAAGCCAAAAATTCTCTAGTTACAAACAATAAAGAACTTCTTAGGCATTTAGATAGTCTTTCTGCTTTTAACACTAGAATGACTGAAATAGAAATAGCTAACAAAAATAGCAAATACGATAATCTATTAAGTAAATTTAAAGAAAAAATTAAAAAAGAAGAAAAAATAATATCAGATATTTCCGACACCATCAATGCCGTTCAACATTCAAAAGAAGGAACAACCATACAAAACTTTGCTGAACAATGGTTAGCTTCAATAATCTTACAAACCTCTTCATCCGCAAAGTTTCAAGTTATTAGCTCCCGTAAACAAGAACTAGAAAGGAAATTAGCTCTATATGCAGGTATTAACACTCAATTAGATAGACTTAATAGAACTATAAAAATACTTGAAACCTCCTATATGGATGCAGTCGCAGGGTATAATGAGGCCATGGAAAATAGAAACAAATTAAAACTATCAACAGCCTCCTTAAGTATAGTATCTAAAGCAGATTATCCTATTTCTTCGAATAAAAGTAAACGTTTTATATATGTTATAGCTGCATTTATATTTTCCTTTATTTTTATTATAGGTTTTTATCTAATAATAGAATTAATAGACAAGACATTAAGAGACCATGAAAGAGCAGAAAGATTAACGGGAATGAAAGTAATCTCCATGTTTACAGGAAGATACCAGCATTCTCACAGAGGTTATATAAAAGCTAATTACAAAGCTTCAGCAAAATTCACATGCAATCAATTAAATAGATATCTAAAAAAAGATGAAACTACATACATAAATTTACTAAGTATAAATCCCCAAGAAGGTAAAAGTTTTATAGCTAATCAACTAAAAGAAGAATGGGAACAAAACAATCTCAAAGTAAAAATATTAAAATACAATGAAGATTTTAAAATTGATTCTACTTTCTTACTTTCAGAGGCTTTTACAGCTTTTTATGAAGGTAAATATGATGTCGTACTAATCGAACATGCTGATTTACAAACCAGTATACCACCATTACCTTTACTAAAGCTAGCCAAAGTAAATCTACTAATAGCTAATAGTAAGCGTGTTTGGAAGGAATCAGATAATTTATTTGTAAGAAATATAGAAAAAGGAATTGATACCCCATTCTATCTATTCCTCAATAATACTTCAAGAGAATATGTTGAAAACTTTATTGGGGAAATGCCACCATATTCTCAAAAGACCTCTATTTCTAAAAGGATTAGGGAAATGGGACTTACAGCTGAAGGTTCATCTATTGAAGATTAATACGAGTGAAATGCATCAAGACAAAATAATAAATACCAAACACTTATCAGGATTTTTAGCTTTTGTTGGACTCCTTGGTATTGCTATGGGAATAATTTCACAGGATTTTTATATTCCTCTAATAATATTAATAACTCCCTTTGCACTTATTTTTATTATGAAAAGTCTTGAAAAACCAATTTATCTAATGTATTTTATTTTCACATTTGGATATTTTTTTCTAACCATGTCTAGATATTTCCATCTAGAAGGTAAAAGTTATCTTTTTGATATAATAATTTGGTCAACCTTGATAGTTTGCATAATGCATTCTGTAATAAGGCATAATATAGGATGGCATAGATTAAAGAATTTTCTTATATTTTCACTCATAATATGGTTTATATATTGTTTTATGGAATTGGCAAACCCAAATTCTAACTTTGAAAATTGGTATCGTGCAAGATCTCTAATGTATAACTTCTTATTTATGGCTGCTTTGAGCCAATTGTTAATAACCCAAATCAAACAAGTTAAAACTATTGTATTATTATTTTCTATATTTACTCTAGTAGCAATAATTAAAAGTTACATACAAAAATATATAGGATTTGATGCAACAGAATTAGAATGGTTATCAGATCCTCATGTACATAGTTTAAATTTTCTTAGTGGTGGAGTTGTTAGATATTTTTCCATATTTTCTGATGCAGGGGTATGTGGATCAATGATGGGAGCAACAGCCGCTTGGTTTGGAATTACTGGTTTATATGAAAAAAATAGGACTAAAAAGATATACTTTTTTATTATAGCTATTGGGTCTGTTTTCGGAATGCTTTTTAGCGGTACTCGTGGTGCCATAATATGCCCTATCGGAGCAATTGGACTCTTTGCGATAGTTTCCAAAAACAAGAAATTAATGATAACTAGTGGTATTATGTTAGTAATCATTTATTCCTTTTTAGCTTTTACATTTATAGGTCACAACGTAACCTACATTCGAAGATTAAGAACAGCCGTAAGACCAACACAAGATGCATCTTTTAATGTAAGAATAGAAAATCAAAAAAGATTAGCTAGATATCTTAAATCAAAGCCATTTGGTGTTGGTTTGAGAGGTGATATTAAAACTTCTCAAACAGATAATCGTGCCATTCCCTCAGATTCATATTATGTATTAATTTGGATATCCACAGGTATTGTAGGACTTATATTATTTCTAGCTAGCGCTATTATAACAATTATAATTGCTTCATATATAATTATGTTCAAAATAAAAAATAAAGAACTTAAAGAATTGCTAATAGGCCCAATTTGTGCTACATTTGGATTACTTTTAAGTTCTTATACAAATATTATCTGGGGACAGTTTCCAGTATTTGTTATTATATATATATTTTGGGGAATAATTTTTAATTACAAAATAATAGATAAAAACTTAACAAAACAGAAGAACATTAAAAAACTTAATAATAATAGCTATGGAAACACTTTCTTCACTAATGAATAATGAAATTTTAATATTATGGTTAGATGCTATATTCTTCTTCATTTTTTTAGCAACTACCTTGTATATTTTAATTTTCATCATCTTTTCCAAAAAAAAGAGAAAAGATGAATATCCAAAAGCTTCAAAAAAATATAGATTCTGCATATTAATATCGTTAAATCAGAATGACGAAGACATATTGGACACTATAAAAAATTTAATAAAATTATCATACCCTAGAGATATGTATGATATATATATAATACCCTATAATATTGATGACTCAATTATACAGAGGATAAAAAATCTTTCTGCAAAAATAATAATACCCACGTACAAAGGTGATATAACTAAATCTAAATCCATAGAATATGCTGTAAATTATTTATCAGATAGTGGCATTTATTATGATGCTTGCGTGATATTAGAATCAGGGGACACATTAGACGAAAACTTCTTGATGAAGGTAAATGATGCCTATGAATCTGGCTGTGTAGCAATTCAGACTCATAGAATTACTAAATATATTAACTCAGCTGAAGAAGAATTAATATCTATCAGTAAAGAAATTAATAACGCAATATTTCGTAAAGGACACACTAATATTGGATTATCTTCGGCCCTTATGGAAACAGGTATGGTATTAGATATGGGACTATTGAAAAAATATATTAACACAACAAATTCTAAAATCTTTGAAAAACAATTGGAAGATACATTACTTAAAAAACGTGTTTATATAGAATTTTTGGACTATGTATATACTTACGATTCAGTAAACTATAAGAAAAATGGCCGAATACATCATAAATATAAAAACAGACACAAAATAAGATTTTCTGCATCTCCCTTAATGCTTCCTATTGCTCTTCTAAATAACAATTGGGATTACAGTGATAAACTGATACAGAGTATTTTACCTTCGAGATACTTACTAATCTTATTAATTACTTTATTTGCAATAATATCAAGTCTAACAGATTGGACAATGTCAGTAAAATGGTGGGCTCTACTAGCCATATTAATTATTACTTTCATATCAGCAATACCAGATTATCTAGTAAATAATAAACTATTCAAGGGAATATTACTATTCCCTATCATTCTAGTCAAAATACTATTCTTAAAAATATTTTATACATTTTTCAAATAGAAATATTTTGGAATAAAAATTTAGTATTTATTAAATATAAATCAATAAAAAGGGAAATCACATTGAATTATAATTTTTTAACAATAAAAAATATTCTTCTTAGAAAAACGGAGTAATATAATCAGGATAAAATTCGCTTAATTCTAACTTTTAATTCTAATGGATTAAAAGGTTTTACTATGTAATCATCACATCCTTTACGTAATAAACTGATTCTCATAGCGCTATCATCCTCTGCAGATAATATTATTATAGGAATAAACTTTAGCTTATCATTAGATTTTAATTTATCCACCAATTCCACTCCATTCATTATAGGCATTCTTATATCTGAAATTATAAGATCAGGTATATTATTATTTTCCAACCATTCTAAAGCCTCTATGGAACTTGTAAAAGATTTAAAATCGTAATCTATGGACAAGTAAATTGAAACAATTTTTATAATAGCTTCTTTATCATCTATAATAAGTATTTTTTTCTTCATTTGTTTAATTTTTTATTAGAAATAAATTTATAAAACAAGATTGTATACATTCTCCTATTAACTTTATTTAAACATATAACATCACCTATTCAATTTTATAACAATTTTTTAAATTTATTAGAGGAAAGTTTAATAATACGATTAAATAATTCCACCTCTAACAGTTCTAAAAATCGATTATATTAAAGTATTATAGCAGACAATTGAATCAAATAAACATCTAGTATTCAGGGGCTTTAAATTTATAATAAAATTATAAAAGTCATAAAATATTTTAAACAATCTAATCAATATAAATCACTGCAAATTAACAAAATTATCTCGTCGTAAAGGTAATTAAAAATTGTAATTTATACAAAAATAAACTATATTTGTGATATTTAGTGGAAAAATGACAGACAACTACCAAAACACGAAAAGAATAACGCAAAATGCATTCTACCTTTATATTAGAATGTTTGTTGTTATGATAATAGGTCTCTATACTAGTAGAGTTATATTAAACGCATTAGGAGTAGAAGATTACGGTATTAACAATGTCGTTGGAGGAATTATAGTTATATTATCTTTTATAACAAGTAGTTTTTCTCAAGCAATAGTACGATTTTTCACATTTGAAGTTGGTAAGAAAAATGCCAAAGAACTAAATAAACTCTTTTCTATTTCCTTAATAATATTTGTTTTTCTATCTATCTTACTTATTTTACTAGCGGAAACAATAGGCTTATGGTTTCTAAAAAACAAACTTGTTATAGCTCCAGAAAGACAAAATGCTGCCTTTTGGCTATTTCAATTTTCTCTATTTACCCTAGTTGTTAATATTATAAATATTCCTTTCAATGCATTAATTATTTCTCACGAAAGAATGAACATATTTGCTTATTTTTCAATAGTTGAAGTTATATTAAAATTAGCAGTAGCATTATTAACTAAGGAATCAAGTCATGATAAACTAATTAGTTTTGGTTTATTGATATTTTTATCAAATTTAATTACAGTAGGATTATACATTGGCTATAGTAAACGAGTATTTAAAAATATATATTTTAGATTTGTAAAAGACAAAAAGCTATTTAAAGATATAATAAGTTTTACTAGTTGGAGTCTATATGGCACATCATCTGTTGTAATAAGAGGAGAAGGTACTAATATCCTGATAAACATATTTAGTGGGGTTGCAGTAAATGCAGCTAGAGGAATATCATTTCAAGTTAATTCATCCATTACAAAATTCCAAAGTAGCTTTATGAATGCTATCAATCCTCAGATAATAAAATCATATGCTCAAAAAAATTATGACTATTTATTTAATCTAATATACAAAGGAGCTAAATTTTCTTTTTTCCTATTATTTTTTCTATCCTTACCAATACTGTTTAACACAAATATTATATTAGTTACATGGCTTAAATTAGTTCCTGAACATACAATTAATTTTATTCGCTTAATTTTAGTATTCTCTCTTATAGAATCCCTATCATCATCTCTTATTACAGCACAACTTGCAACAGGTAGAATAAGAAACTACCAACTAATAATAGGAACTATTCAAATGCTGAATCTTCCAGTCTCTTATGTTTTCTTAAAAAATGGTTTTCAACCAGAAATAACAATAATTATATTTATCTTCTTTAGTATTTGTAGTTTTATTGCAAGATTAATATTTTTAAAAAGATTAGTAAATCTATCTATAAAACAATTTTTAAAAAATGTTGTATTTAAAGTGTTTTTAGTACTCATTATATCCATACCTTTGCCTTTAATTTCGTACCTTTATTTACAGAATGAAACAACAAATTTTTTTGTAACAAGTTCAATATCTGCAGTAATAACACTATATAGTATCTATACATTTGGATGTACGCCTAGTGAACACCTTTACATAAAAGAGAAATCTATTAAAATATTTAAAAAAATTATATTTCATGAAAAAAATTAAAGAAATAATAAAACAAATAGTTACAATTTTACTTTATTTTTTTAAAGAGATATTTTTAAGACCTATTTGTTTATGTAGCAGTGTAGTAAACAATTATTTTGGAATTTATCATAAAAATTGGGGAGATGATATAAATTACTACTTTCTAAAAACATTATTTGGACGACATATCACATTTTATAATTCTACACCCATTAATAAATTATTATTTAAAAAAAATTATGCAATAATAGGTTCTATAATAACATTTGATATCATAAATAAGAACACCATAATTTGGGGAGCTGGAGTTATTGATGATAAAGAAGATATAAAAGCAATTCCTCAAAAAATATTAGCAGTTAGAGGACCTCTCACACGTGATTATCTATTAAAAAAAGGTATAGAATGTCCCAAAATATATGGTGACCCAGCCTTATTATTACCTCAATTTATTAAAAATACAAATAAAAAGAAAAAATATAAAATGGGAATAATTCCTCATAAGAGCGATTTAAAATCTCCTAAGATACAACATTTATTAAAAAACAAGAATATAGTTCTTTTTACTCTAAACAATTATAAAAACTGGGAAGATATACTATATAAATTATTTGAATGCGAATACATAGTTTCATCTTCTTTACATGGACTAATAATTTCAGAAGCCTATAAAATACCCAACACTTGGATTGAAATAGATGGACAATTAGAAGGCAATCATTTTAAATTTCACGATTTTTTCCTATCTATTAAAAAAGATAGAAAAGAACCAATACTAATAAATGAATACACTACATTTGAAGACTTATATAAACTAAAAGATCTTTGGGTTCCAGGAGAAATAAATATAGAGAAATTATTAAGTGTATGTCCTTTTAAAATAAAATTAAAAAAGAACTAGAACTAATTTTCTTTATTTCATCAAACAAGTATTTTAATGATCATGAGTATGTTCTGTATGTATGAAATTATTTACAGCGCCCTTTAACCTAAATAAATTTAATACCATCAACAACATAAGGTGAGGTATATGTATTAATGCCTTACATAAACTTTTATCGTACATTTTTCTAGGTATAGCAAATAAGAATGATAATATTAATAATGATAATAAAGTCACAAATATATAAGAATAAATTACACTATTTAGAAAAAGTAATACAATATTTATACAAATTACAAGAGCGAGTAAAATAGAACGAGGTAAAAACATCCATTGAAGTACTTTATCACAAAAATTAAAGTTTTTATTTAATAAAGCTTTATAAAAAAAAGGTAAAGATTTAAAAAGCATTTCAAATTGAGCAGAAATCCATCTTCTACGCTGATTATAGAAAGCAGAACTATTACTAATTTTTTCGTCTAATACATACAAATCATTCAAATAGCCTATATAATATCCCTGTTTTAACAATACTCCCTCGATTTCTTTATCTTCTCCTGTACTACTTATATCTACTATATTCTTAGCAAACCAATCATATTTAAAAACCATTCCTGAACCTATCAATGCCGAAGCAAGTCCGGCATTCACATGACCTTTTCTAAATGTTGAATTATTCATCTCTTCAGAAACAGAATCCAATACCGCCGTAGGAGTATTTCTATTTTTAGCAATACGATGAGTTTGTAAAGCTACCATATTATCCTCAAAAGCCACACTAGTAACCCTCTTTAAATAATCCTCTGAAATAATATTATCAGCATCTAATATAGTAATAAGTTCGTATTCAAAATTGTTTTTTGCACTATAATCAACCAAAAAATTAGTAGCTAATATTAAAGACTTAGCCTTACTACTATTCTCAAAAGTTGGAATTAATACATTAATATCCAATTTATTTAATCTCCTATTAATCTCATCCTCATTATGATCCGAGATAAGCACAACATCATAAAGATCCTTAGGATAATCAGAATTTAAAATAGACTCAATACACTTAAAGATTACAAAATTTTCATTATAGGCAGGAACTAATACAGCTATTCTAACATCATTTCTGGAAATTTTCTTCAATTCCTTACACTTAAACAATGACATCAAAGAAAAGTAAAACAGATATAGAATTTCTATAGTACAAAATACAATCAGAATTATAACTAATACATCTAATATTATCATCATTTCCATTTATTAATATGAATAATAAAATCTCTCACTCCTTTCAAAACAGATAAAACTAAACTAAATTTTCCTTTAAAAGAACTTTTAATTATATCCTTTGTGGCAACTACAAACATCAAATAACAGATACTCAAATATCTATTAAGACCCGATATATTTCTATAGGCAAAAACCATCCTATTTCTAGTCAAATAATAAGCTTGTAAAGGACTATTATAACCAGTACTCTGACTCTCCTTATGATATATAGTTAGTACTGGATTATACCATAAAGTATATCCTCCATCCTTAATTCTTTCGCTCCAATCTAACTCTTCGTAATACAAAAAATACATTTCTGGCATCATTCCCACCTTATTTACTACATCTCTCTTTACTACAAAAGCTGCTCCATGAATATAGGGGATTTCTTTTCTCACATTATATATCTCATTATCTGGTAGTTTATTACCTATTTGAGAATTTCTCAGAGTTATGTTTGATAAACGAGTAAAACCTGCAAACTGAAGGTTCATAGGTTCATAGGAAAATTTTATTTTAGGAGAAATTGCACCAATTTTATCAGATTTACTAAATATCTCTATAAAAGCTGCTATATTATCTTCTTTAATTATAGTATCATTATTTATAAAAAAAATTAAATCTCCAACAGCATGCTTTATTCCTAAATTATTCCCTCCAGCAAAACCTAAATTCTTATCACTCTTTACTATTTTAATTCTAGGATATAATATACACAATCTATCAAACTCATTATTAGAAGATGCATTATCTACCACAATAATTTCATAATCTACAGAAAATACTTTATTTCTTATAGAGTTTATCAAATCGCAAGTATCTAAAAATCCATTATAATTGATAGTAACAAATGATATCATACTTATATATAGTTAAACATCTGCACTCTGTACAAATGCCGTAAATGTCTTAAGAATAATCTTTATATCTAACCATAGACTAAAATTTTCAGCATATTTCACATCTAATTTCTTTCTTTCATCTGCAGATAGACTACCATTACTACCTCTTTTTTCCACCTGCCACAAACCTGTAAGCCCAGCAGGTGACATAAATCTTCCTGCATATTCATCACGTGTTAGTAATTCAGCCTCATATAAAGGTAGGGGTCTATTACCTACAACTGACATATCTCCTACTAATATATTAATAAATTGAGGTAACTCATCTATACTATATTTTCTAATAAATCTTCCAAATGGTGTTATTCGGGGGTCATTAACCAACTTCACAAATGCATTTTCTTGTTCATCCTCTTTATGTCTAATATAATATTTTTCACTAACCTTTTCATCATCAGCAACAAGCATAACATCATCAAACGTACCATTATCCAAGACACCATCATCAATATCTGTATCATCATCAAAAAGCAAAGTAGAAGTGCCTTGTAACATATCCTCCATACTTTCCGAATCAACTATAGATTTATACTGATTCTTATCCTTAAATTCAGCTAATCTCTTGTCAGCATCGACATACATAGATCTAAACTTCAAAAAATTAAATACCTTATAATTACTTCCCACCCTTTGAGATTTATAAATGGGATTAGACTTAGAAGTTATAGCCACAATAATATATACCAAAATTAAAAATGGAGATAGTCCTATTAGTACCCCTAAAGAAAACACAATATCGAATATTCTTTTCCATAAAGGCAAAACAAATCGTTTAACATTAAAATTCACATTAGCCTCATCAGGCAACATATACTTAAAATTTTGTTCAATAAAATTTATTGAAGCATCGTACTTTCCCTTAATAATATCATAATTCATAGTATTATTAACTCCGGCAAAGAGATAAGCAGCTCTTTCTCTATCCTCTAATCCTGAGGTCAATAATATGATATACAAAGAATGATATGCCTTTTTATAATCTTTAATTTTAAGAACGTCAAGTTTTACCAAACGTTTTTCTAGTAGTAGAATTACACATTCATTTTTATCAACTTTACTTAAAAAATCTACAACCTTTTCTGGAATATCAAAAAAGATTATCTTTTGATCAGAGATTTCTTTAAAATGCTCAATACTCCTTACTTTTTTTCCAACATACAATATTTTGGTAGTACTTTCCATATTACGGTAATAATCTTTGAATTCTAACCTTCAATTCAAGTGGATTAAAAGGCTTAACAACATAGTCATCACAACCTATCTCCATCAATTTAATCTTCATTGCACTATTGTTCTCAGCAGACAAAATAATAATAGGAATTTTTTTAAACAAATCATTCTCCTTGATATACTGAACAAATTCTAATCCATCCATTCTAGGCATTCTTAAATCAGAAATAATTAAATCTGGGAAATTACCTAAATTAAGCCATGCAATAGCTTTTAGGGGGTTATCAAAATAAATAAAATCATAATCTTTAGACAGATATATAGAAACAATCTTAGCTATGGCAGATTTATCATCTACTATTACAATTTTATCTTTCATAGATTAATTTTTATTATAGGTGAATTATATGAAGGATATACTTTAACCGTCAAGATTCCCTCATACACACACAAATATACGACAAGTCATTTAATTTATCAAAATATTGTACCTTTAATTTATTTACAGAGCTCAAAAAAGTAAACAAGTATAAGTTAAATAAAACCATTTCCACTAAAACAAAATTAAAAAAACATAGAAATAAACTATATTTTATTGGTAAAATAACTATTTTTGCAGGCAAATTCAAATAGGTTAAGCATAAAACTTAGCCTATAAAACACTTTATTACAAATAAAATGAAAAAACTAATTATTCTTGCATTTTTTGCAATATCGGGCTTAACAACAATGGCACAGAATCTACAACTTCATTATGATTTTGGAAAAGGTCGTAAAATGATTACATCTACAGTTGAAATGTTTAAAACCGATAACTTTGGTAGCACCTATTTCTTTTTTGATTTAGATTTCGGATCAGAAGATAGCAATCTTAATAGTGGTATTAATCAATTCTATGGTGAAATTTCCAGAAGTTTTAAAATAGGCAACTTAGCTTTTGAACCTAGAATAGAGTATAATGGAGGATTTGGTAGAGTTAAAATTGACGAAAACAATACAATTGGCTACTCTATAAATTCTGCATATCTTATAGGAGTTCAAAAAACATGGCACACTGCTGACTTTTCAAAAATATTTACACTTCAATTAAATTATAAATACATAGAACACATTGAGGATGTTTCTTTTCAAATAACGGGAGTATGGGGAATAAATTTATTCGACAATAAATTATCTATAAGTGGATTTGCAGATTTCTGGAAAGAAGATAATGCAAACGGAGATTACATCTTCATATCTGAACCTCAATTTTGGTATAATTTTAACAAAAACTTCTCAATTGGAAGTGAAATAGAAATCTCTAGTAACTTTGCCAATTACGATGGTTTTAAAGTATGTCCAACCCTTGCTGTAAAATGGAATATCTAACTATTTTATATTAAACAATTTAAACATAACATATTGTTATTTATTTTTTATATCTTTGCATATAGAATAAACGAGTAACAATATGTTTTTTAATAATTCACAACGAAAAGGGATTGTAATATTAACTATTTTAATACTAGCTCTATTACTACTTCCTAGAGCATTTAGGAATCTCAGCAGAGAGGATAATCACACCAGCTCACACGCAAAAGACAATTATACTTATCTACTTCACCAGGAAGGAAATGACTCAAAGTCGGCACATAAAAGGGGAAGCTATAAAAATGAGTCAAAAAAGTCTAGTAACTACACAGACTATTTCCAAAGGACTAAAAGTAGTAACTATAAATCAAAAGGAAATTCAAGCTATACAGGTAAAGCCAATGATGGAGAAAACGATAAAATCAAATCAAATAAAGAAGTAAACTATACAAAAGACTTCTACAAAGATAATTATCACAAGAAAAAACTCTACAAAATTAATATTAGGAAGTACAACACCTATAAAATAGAACTTAACTCAGCAGACACCAACTCACTAACAAAAATAGTAGGAATAGGGAAATATTATGCAAAAAAAATAATAAATTATAGAATTCGTTTAGGAGGCTATATAAACTTAGATCAGCTTAAAGAAATAAACATGCAATACCTAGATGTAGAAACAATTGTACCTCATTTATATCTAAACAAGGACCTCATTATCAAAAGAGATTTAAATACCCTATCCTTTAAAGAACTCCTCAAACATCCTTACTTAGATTACAATGACGTCCAACTTATTTTTCAAGCAAAAACTAAATACAATAAAATTTCAGTTAAGCTACTGCAGCAAAAAGGCATTCTAATACTATCCAAGATACAAAAAATCCAGCCCTATTTCAAATAAGTAGGCTTCAAGATAACTTCAAAGAAGTACAACTCAAGATAACTTCAAAGAAGTACAACTCAAGACAATTTCAGATAAGTAGGGCTCAAGTCAAATTTAAACAAAATCCAATTTAAAGCATTTCTAAAGCTTCCTATTTTAATTTAGGAGATGGGCTATTATTCTTACTCTTATAAAGGAAAGGAAAATATTTACGTAAAAGTTCCTTAAAAGAATTAAAAGACTCCTTATAGGAAACTCCCACACCCTGAATAGTTTCATTATTATTATAAATAATTCTTTCATCAGTATGTGAATAAGCTTTCAAATTTAAGCTTCCCTTACTATTTAATTTAACACCTAAATCAAAATCCCCAACAATATTAGAACCTGCACTATTACCCGTATTAGTAGCATTACTGCGTACATTCATATTACCATTAATAGATAAAGACACCCTATCTTTAAGAAATTGAGTAGAAAGAGCAACTTCTACCTCATCACTAGTAATTTTATCTCCCAAATGATAAACCAAACCTACATCAAACTTATTACTAATACGACTCAACCATTTAGATAATTGATTAGTCACCATCTCAGTCAGCGAAGTAACTCCAGCTACACTAGCTTGTTCACCTAAACTTGAGTTAATCTGATCTGTTTGATAAAACCTATTCATAACTATTAAAGATACAGCTTGTTTATTTATATCCTCTTGACTAGAAAACATACTTTGAATATAATTTTTGGTTCTACTCTCCAGAGATGGAAAGTTTATATCAAACTTAACCAAGGGATTAGTCAATTTATCCGTCAAATTCAAAATACACTCTACAGGTATTTTACGATAAGCCTCTGTATTATTTTCTCCTTCAAAACCTGAAGAACCAGCTAACAACTCATTTACCGATGTCTTTACTCTATAAGCAGCCTTAACATCTAAAGTAGCATCATAAGGCGAACCATTCCATATTATTGAACCTCCAGGTTTTAATACGAACTTTTTATTCCAAATATTTCCTAAAGTAAAAAAGTAATTCCCATCCTCAACATTATATTGTCCCAGCATATTTAATCTTCCAGACTTATCAAGTCCAACATGCACATTACCATTTCCCTTTACGCGAAGAATATCTCCAGATAAAGGATTAAAGACAACTTGAACTGACAAATTATCATTTAAGTCTATGTTTACATCTACACCCAATTTATTTCTATTATAAATCAAAGAATTATTTTCTTCCTTAATAGAATTTCCTATAAAATTTACAAAACTAGCATTTACATTCTCACTTGACGAAGACATAGGTAAATATAACTTTGAATTTTTTTCGGTTATCAACTCTGAAGTAAGATTTACAAAATCTCCATCTTTGCTAGATATATTAGTCTTTCCACTCAAAAACAATTTCCCATAAAATCTATCATTATCGACTAAATTAGTATTCATAACATAAAAATTATTGAGTGCAAAATCTAGATTATACACATTTTTCCACACATTATAAGAACCTGAACACGTCATTGAACCATTGTTCGAATCTTTAATTAGAAAATCTTTTAGATAAATATTATCATTAGACACATACAACCTATCATTTACAAAAAAGTGATTTTGCAAAGCATTAATCATAACATTTACAGAATCCAAATAAATATATCCATTAATGCGAGGTTGTAATATATTTCCCTTAAAGTTTAATTCCCCAGTTATATTACCATGAGTCTTTGAAACATACTCACCTATATATTTTCTCAACTTATAAATATTTAAATTTCTAAGGTTCAATTTCACATTTAATGAGTCATTATTAACATCATAGACACCTCCCACAGAAACAGGCCTAAACTCCCCTATTTTATTCTCAGCCACTATTCTCATCAATTCATCTTTAGACTCCATACTAGAGATAAATTTTAGATTTCCAAAATAATCTCCATTAACTCCCCAATCCTTGAGTAAAAAATTTGAAACAACTTTTCTCTTTGCATAAACACTATACACGGAAGCTCTACCAGTTAAAAATCCCGTCAAATCAAAATCATGTATTTTCTCTGTAAAACTCAATTTATTAATACCTTCTATAGAAATTTGATTAACATAAAAATCCAAAGATCTTAAATTGTTCTGCGACACTCCTCCCTTGAGCATGAAATATTTATTTTTACTACTAAAAGACATATTGCTAGTAGTAACTTCTCTCCCCACAACACTTATATTTGCCCTCTCAAGATTCCATATAGAATCTCCTATAATTACAACACCAGGCAACAAATCAATATTCACAGCATTATTTCCATTCTCCTTATAGAAATCAAATTTCATATCTATATTTCCACAATACGTCTCATTATCTGAATTAGCCCAGCTCAAATTATTTTCTAGAGAATCCGATTTTACTAGGGATTTATCTAATACATTATGCAAAACAAAATCCTTATAAGATAACTTAGAAATCCTAATAGCAGAATTAAGACTATGTCCATCTCCAAACAAGTCAACTCTAGAACCATTTAAATTGAAATCTTTATATCTTAATGTATCTGCATACAAAAAGCCTTCTAAATTATTAGCATCCTTATCATATATCACATTTAAGCTAGCATTATTAGAAATATACAAATCTGGATAAATAACCTTTAATAACTTATTAACATTCAACAACTTCAGTTGACAACTCCAATTTTCATCATTAATTCCCACGGAAGATGAAAAATAACTAGGAATATAATTTGAAGCCAAAACACCAAAAAATCTATCATATTTAAGTTTAGAAAGATCTCCCTTTATATCAGCTCTTAAAAAATCTGAATTAAACAAAATCCTACAACTATCTTCTCCAAAATTAGTTCCTGCAAAATCTATTTTATTTAAATGAAAATCACCTCTCTCATTTTTATAGTATAAACTATCTATATTAAAATAAACATCTCTAAAATCATTTGAAAAAGAAAAATTATAATCAGTAACCAAATCTCCATCATAACCATCACTAATAAAGCTAAATTTCTCTATGTCCTCAATACTAAGCTTACCATTACCTAAAATATATTCTCTACCATATAAGGATCTCGTATGCAAGCCTATATCAAATTGGAATCCATTATCCTTAATAGAGCACTTTGCTTTCCAATTATTATGATCCAACGAATAATCAAATGATAGTTTATTAATCATACCCTGATTAAACTGCAAAGAATTAATAATACCCGAGGTCTTAAAACTTATATTTTCTTCTTCAACAGTTCCCGAAAAGATAGTATTTCCATAAGCATAAGAAAGATTATTTAACTTAAACAAAGTTCCAAAATCCACAGCAGTACAAAGATATTTACCCTTAAAATTAGACTGCTTCAGAGGTCTTAGAGAATCTGGAGAATAATCCATATGTAATTCACTAGTTAATTCTGGAGAATCAGTCTCTGCATTCAATATAAAATTTTCTAATAATCCATCAAAAGTCAAATTATTAAAATGTACAAAATCTAGTTCCTTTAAAGCATTAGGCACAGGAATATTCATATCAAACCAAGGCAAATAAACAGAAGCAATATCATCTGGGTTCAGATTTGCATCCTGTATATCAATATCGAAAATAGTACCAAAAGTATCTGGCAAACCCCAAGAATTAAATTTGAATTTCAAAGTAGATTTATCAGCAATCTTAACATTCAAATTTCTCCCCTTAAAATTATTTATAGTGCCATATAGCATACCCTTACACTCCATTCTAGTCTTAATACCCAATAACACATCGTTAAAATAAGCTAAATCTTCAAAACTTATACTCGCTGAACTAATATTATAAAACTGCATAACCTTAGAAGTAAAATAACGCCATGCGTGCTCATCACTAGGCCAAGAAAACTGAAATGTAGAAAGATTTACTCTACTTTTTTCCAAGATTAGATTAAAATCATTAACATCCATAATACCATGTCTTAAAACGACATCACCGGAAATATGTTTTATATTCAAACCTGATTTCTCAACAAGAGATAAATTAGAAACTTTTAAACGTGTAAACTCATCTCTAAATAATATATTTGAAATATCGAAATTGAGTTTACTACACACAATATTTGTCCAATTAACACCATACACTACAGAATCCTGTATAGCCTCCTTATAAGTAAAACGGGAATTTATCATGTGTACATCCCCAAATCTAATTTTCCAAGGAAATTTTGGAGAAGCTTCCTTATAAACTTTTGTTTCAAACTTCTTTGTAGTTGGTAATTGACTACTCTTAGTTTTTTTGGTATAAGAGGCTATTAAAGAATTAATAAATCTTTCAATATTCAAATAACTATTACCATCTTTATCTATCTTTTCACTATATAGATAAAAATAAGAATCCTTAAATGTTATATTTGATAATTTTAGCTTCCTAGATAAAAATTGAATAGAATCGAATTTAATATCTACACTACTACAATAGACCATAGTATCCTTATTCAAATCTTCAATATATACATCATATAAATTCAAGGATGTAATAGGATTAAAATCGAATTTTCCAATCTTAACCTTGACTCCAGCAGTCTCCTCGACACTATTCGTTATGAACGCAACAATCTTAGTCTGCACATATGACAATCTAAGAGCCATAAATACAGAGGCAATAATCAGAAGCACACTGATTAAAAAAAATACTAATATGCGTATTACCTTTTTTATTACAAGTTATTTTTTAAATTCGTACAAATGTATTAATATTGTACCAAAATAAAAAGAAATGAGTACAGTAATATTAGGAATAGAATCTTCTTGTGATGACACATCAGCCGCTATACTAGTAGACGGAGTTGTTTTATCAAATATAATAGCCAGTCAGAAAATTCACGAAGCCTACGGAGGAGTAGTTCCGGAGTTAGCATCAAGAGCACATCAACAAAATATAATACCAGTCGTAGATCAAGCAATAAAAAAAGCAGGAGTAAAAATCGAAGACATCAAAGCAATAGCATTCACCAGAGGTCCTGGATTATTAGGCTCTCTATTGGTAGGAGTTTCATTTGCAAAAGGTTTTGCTTTAGCCAACAATATTCCCATGATAGAAGTAAACCATCTTCAAGCTCATATACTAGCAAATTTTATAGATGTTCCAGGAGTAGAACAAAAACATCCTAGTTTCCCATTTTTGACACTATTAGTATCAGGAGGAAACTCTCAGCTCGTAGTCGTAAAAGACTACTTAGATATGGAAATGATAGGACAAACCATAGATGATGCAGCAGGAGAAGCATTTGACAAATGTGCTAAAGTAATGGGACTAGCTTACCCAGGTGGACCCATCATAGACAAACTTGCCAAAGATGGAGACCCTTTAAAATTCAAATTCAGCAAACCCAATATAGAAGGGCTAAATTATAGTTTTAGTGGATTAAAAACATCTTTTTTATACTTCCTTAGAGACAGAATAAAAGAAAACAAGAATTTTATTGAAGAGAACATATCTGATTTATGTGCTTCTTTACAAAAAACAATAATAGATATACTACTTAAAAAACTAATACTTGCCTCAAAACAGACAGGAATTAGAGAAATTGCCATAGGTGGAGGAGTTTCTGCAAACTCTGCACTTCAACAAGCAGTTAAAGATTGTGCAATATTATACAATTGGAACATATATATTCCTAGCTTAGGATTCTCCGTTGACAATGCAGGAATGGTAGTAACCACAGGCTACTATAAATATCTTGCAAAAAACTTCATTGGACTTGATGCTCCAGCATATTCTAGGACAAGATGGTAAATAATTAAAAATCAAACAAGTAGCAAAAATAGAGCAGAATTTGAATTTTCAGGTACAAAAAAAAGTGAAAAAAAATTGAATTTTTCTTCCAAAAAATTTGCACATGTCAACGAAATGCCCTACTTTTGCATCGCTTTCAAGATATAAAGCGACGTTCTAATAAACGAAAAAAACAAATTGGGGAGATACCAAAGCGGCCAACTGGGGCAGACTGTAACTCTGCTGACTTATGTCTTCGTAGGTTCGAATCCTGCTCTCCCCACAACACAACGCGAAAATAGCTCAGTTGATAGAGCACTAGCCTTCCAAGCTGGGGGTCGCGGGTTTGAGTCCCGTTTTTCGCTCTATAATTAAGACAATCGTAATGGTTGTCTTTTTTTTTTAATATTAGGGAGAAAAATTATGGAATTACTAGGTAAAAAAGTATATTATCAAACACTTGGCTGTAAGTTAAATTTTTCAGAAACTTCAACAATACGTCACTCCTTAGAAAAAGAAGGAGCACTTACAACCCAATCAATAACAGATGCAGATATATGTGTCATCAACACATGTAGTGTAACGGACGTCGCAGAAAAAAAGGGACGTCAAATAATAAGAAAAATCAAAAAAAACAATCCAGACATACATATAGTAGCTGTAGGTTGTTATGCTCAATTGCGTCCTGAAGAACTCAACTCCATAGATGGTGTTGATATGGTATTAAGTACCAAAGATAAATTTAAAGTAAAGGACTATCTCCTTAATTACAATAAAGAAATTGGTATACACTCCTGCGAAATATTCAGTGTAGACAAATTTGACACTGCATTTTCCTATGGAGACAGAACTAGATGCTTCCTAAAAATACAAGATGGATGTAACTATTTCTGCACCTATTGCACCATACCATTTGCCAGAGGTAAAAGCAGGAGTGGAACCATAGCACAAGTACTACAAGAAGTAGATGAAATAGCAAAGAAAGGAATACAAGAAATAATTCTAACAGGTGTTAATACGGGAGAATTTGGAATAAATAATGGCGAAAGCTTCTATCAACTAATACAAGCTCTAGATAGAAGAGACGATATAGCCAGATATAGAATATCTTCCATAGAACCAAACCTACTAACAGACGATATCATAAAATTTGTAGGAAATTCCAAACATTTTATGCCTCACTTTCATATTCCTCTTCAATCAGGAAATAATGAGGTACTAAAACTCATGAAAAGGAAATATGATAGAGAATTATTTGCAGAAAAGATTGCTAGCATACATAAATATGTTCCAGACGCTTTCATAGGAGTAGATACCATTGTAGGGATGAGGGGAGAAACCAGAGAATATTTTGAGGATGCCAAAAATTTCATAGAATCTCTAAACATATCTAGACTACACATATTTCCCTATTCAGAAAGAGTAGGTACATTAGCTCTTCAAATCCCTCACGTCGTTAGTCAAGAGGAAAAACACAGAAGAGTAAACGAATTAATGGAAATTTCCAATAGAAAACTTAAGGATTTTTGCAACAAATTTATAGGTCAAACAAAAGAAGTCCTTTTTGAAGAAGACAATCACAAGGGCATAATACACGGATACACAGATAACTATATTAAGATTCAACATAGATTCGAAGAAGGTCTAAGCAACAAAATAAAAAAAGTTAAAATCACAGAGCAAAACTTTTTAATTTAGTGAAATTTATATTAAATTTGTTTTCATTTGTATTGACTTTGTCAAAGCTAGATTAAATTCATCTTCTTTGTATGGAGAATAAGACAATGATTATTACTAACTTATAAATAACTATTCCAAACTTATGAACGAGCACAACAATTCTAAATTTTCAATGAGAAAATTTATTCGTACAAAGATGAATGGCGGAGCTATTTTAATGATTGTAGCACTTATTACAATGATTATTGCTAACTCTCCTTTAAAAGATTATTACAATGATTTTTTTGCAACAAAAATAATTATTAGAATTGGGGACGTAAATCTATTTAAAGTCCATGAACATAATCTAACCATACTATCCTTTATAAATGATGCATTAATGGCAGTATTCTTTTTTTCAGTTGGACTTGAAATAAAACGAGAAATGCTAGTAGGAGAACTTTCGTCATTTAGGAAAGCAATGCTTCCAGTGGTAGCAGCCATAGGTGGTATGATTGTTCCAATAGGTATTTTCTGTTGTCTTTCAACTTCTGGACCTGAAATGAGAGGAGCTGCAATTCCAATGGCTACAGATATTGCTTTTTCCCTTGGAGTACTCTCCTTACTTGGCAAGAAAGTACCACTAAGCTTAAAAATATTTTTGACAGCCTTTGCTGTTGTTGACGACATAGGTGGTATAGCAGTCATAGGTGTTTTTTACAGCCAGGATTTAATACTATCCTACATAGCATATTCTTTAATTTTATTATTCTTTATGTGGTTAGTTGGAAGAATGGGAGTACATAGTAAACTATTTTTTATTATATTTGGAATAATAGTTTGGTATTTTTTCCTCAATTCAGGAATTCACCCTACAATTGCAGGAGTATTAGTAGCATTTGTTGTTCCCGCTCATCCAAAACTTAATATAGAAAGGTATATTAAGAAAATAAAGAATGTTATAAAAGAACTACCTGAAGAAGATAATATCAAAAATCCTCGAATGTTAACGTCCGATGAAATATCTTCATTAAAAAAAGTAGAATCCTATTCAGACCATGTTATTAGTCCACTTCAATCCTTAGAAGATAATTTATTCCCTCTTATTAACTACATAATCATGCCTTTATTTGCATTTGCAAATGCAAATGTAGATTTAAGTGGATTCTCTCTTGCAAATGCGGCAAACGGAGTTACATTAGATATATTTAATGCTCTAGTATTTGGTAAGATTATAGGAATATTCTTATTCACATGGATATTTACAAAATCTAAAATACTTACATTACCTAAAGGAGTCTCCTATAAAGGAGTATTTGGAGTAGCAATACTAGGAGGTATAGGATTTACTGTTTCATTATTTATTGCGACATTATCTTACGCCAAAATTCCAGAAGTTGGAATGATACTACTAAATGACGCTAAAATAGGTATATTAGCAGGTACAATATTTGCAGGAGTAGCAGGTTACATATATCTAAAATGTATATTAAAAGAAGACCAAGAAGTATATGACGATCTTAGATAGGAATTAAAAGCCAATTCTTATATAAAAAAATCTAATTCTCAAAATGTTTTTTGAAAATTAGATTTTTTTATATAACTTGCATAAGATAAAATTTTTACAAAAAATAAATTAAATGAATCCATTATTAAATTTTAATAATACCCCATATAATACACCTAGATTTGAAGAGATAAAAGAGGATGACTATATACCAGCTTTTGAAAATGCTTTAGAAAAAGCTAAAACAGAAATCTTAAATATATCAGAATTTCAAGAAGAACCATCATTTTCCAATGTCATAGAAGCTTTAGATGGTGCAGGGAATGAGTTATCTCAAATAATATCAGTATTTTTTAATCTAAACACAGCTTGTACTAATGAAAAAATGCAAGCAATTGCACAAAAAATATCTCCCATACTTTCGGAATACAGCAGCAGTATAACACTTAACGAAAAACTATTCCAAAAAGTAGAATACATATACAACAATGCTCCATCTAATTTAACAGAAGAACAAACTACTTTATTGAAAGACACTTGGAATTCCTTTATTAAAGGAGGAGCTGGACTAAAAGGAGAGCAACGTAATAGATTTAAAGAAATCAAAACTAGACTATCTATACTCAGTCTTAAATTTGAGGAAAACTTATTAAAAGAAACCAATGCTTTCACACTTAATATAACAAATGCTTCAGATTTGGCAGGACTTCCAGATAGTACTATACAAGCTTCTGCCCAAGCAGCAAAAGAAGCTAAACAACAAGGTTGGACCATTACCTTACATGCTCCAAGCATGCTACCTTTTATGAAGTATTCCGATAAACGAGATCTCAGAAAAAAAGTATATACAGCTTATGCATCTAGATGCAATACATCCAATGCTACAATTATATCAGAAATTGTATCATTGAGGAGTGAGTTAGCTAAACTATTAGGATATCCCACTTATGCAGAATACGTCCTTTCAGACAGAATGGCAAACAATAGTAAAACAGTAAATAAATTTCTTAAAGAACTTTTAGACGCATCACACCCTAAGGCATTACAAGAAAAGCGAGAATTAGAAGAATTTGCTCACTCTAAGGGCCTTAAAGGAGAAATCCAAAAATGGGACGTAGCATACTATTCAAATAAACTCAAAATAGAAAAATATTCCATAAACGATGAGATGCTAAAACCTTATTTCGAACTTAAAAAAGTTCAAAAAGGAATATTTGATCTAGCAAATGAACTATATGGTATTAGTTTTAAAGAAATACATAATATACAAAAATACAATAAAGATATTCAAACCTTTGAGGTATTAGATGAGAAGGGTGAATTTTTAGCCATACTGTACACAGACTTTTTCCCTCGTTCCAACAAAAGTGGAGGAGCTTGGATGACAGAGTTTAGAGAACAACATTATGAGAAAGGAAAAGATATAAGACCTCTTGTATCACTTGTAATGAACTTCACAAAACCCACAGAAGACAAGCCTGCACTACTAACATTTAATGAAGTCACAACATTTTTACATGAATTTGGACATTCTCTACATGGAATGCTATCTAAAACACATTATCATTCCACTTCTGGAACAAATGTATATAGAGACTTTGTAGAACTTCCTTCTCAACTAATGGAAAATTGGGCTTTTGAAAAGGAATGGTTAGATAAGTGGGCATCTCACTACAAAACAAATCAAAAAATACCTCAAGAATACATAGCAAAAATAAAAAAGGCAGCAAATTTTCAAAGTGGTTTGCAATGTGATAGACAAATCAGTTTCGGAATGCTAGATATGGCTTGGCACAGTTTAAAAGAGGCATTTAAAGGAGATATAGTAGAGCTTGAGAAAACAGCAATGCGACCAACAGAAATCTATCCAGAAGTTCCTGGATGTATCTTTAGTACAGGCTTTGGACATATCTTCAGTGGAGGCTATGCTGCAGGCTACTATGGTTATAAATGGGCAGAGGTATTAGACGCAGATGCATTTTCTGTATTTAAAGAAAAAGGCATAACGAACAAAGAAACCGCAAGCTCTTTTAGAAAAAACATATTAGAAAAAGGAGGTTCCGAACATCCTCGTACTTTATACCTAAAATTTAGAGGGAAAGAGCCCAAAATAGACGCTCTACTAAAGAGAAGTGGGCTTATTAAATAATAATAATTATAGAAATGATATTTTTTTTATCTTAATAAAATAGTAATTAAAAAAAAAGTCATATCTTTACATCATAATTTTAAACCTTAAATACGAAAAAATGGAAGAATTATTAAAACAAATTGCAGAAAAAGTTGCAACATTTAACAAAGATGCAAATGCTCAACTAGTAAACGGAAATAAAGCAGCAGGTACAAGAGCTCGTAAATCGTCATTAGAATTAGAAAAACTAATGAAATCTTTCCGTAAAATTTCATTAGAAGAGTCAAAAAAATAACATCCTTTCTTAAAGACGTATATTTTAAGACTAAAGAATCTATAACTTACAAAACCTGACTGTATACATACAGCAGGTTTTTGTGTTTTTATCCAACTTATATAAGTTTAACTAGCACTAAACTATAATATAATACTATTTCGTTTTATACACAAATCAAAAATAAACTAACTTATGAAAGACTTCTTTAAATATTTATTAGCCACTATAATAGGTATACTATTATGTGGATTTATTTTTATGGTAATAGGTACAGCATCCATAGTGGGCATAGCCCTAAGCTCTTCTTCTAGCAATACTATAAAAGATAAATCTGTATTACGACTAAATTTCAATGGATCTTTAACAGAAAGATCCACATCTAACCCATGGGATAAATTACTCGGAGACAAATACAATATAATGGGCTTAGATGATGTCCTAAGTTCTATTGAGAAAGCTCAAAATAACGACAAAATAGAAGGTATATACATAGATGCATCGAATTTAATCACAGGAAGTGCTTCTATAAAAGAAATTAGAGACAAGCTATTAGATTTCAAAAAAAGTGGAAAATTTCTGATAGCCTATTCAGACAGCTATAGTCAAGCTTTATACTATCTTTCAAGTGTAGCCGATAAAGTAATATTAAACCCCGTAGGCTCCCTAGAATGGAAAGGTCTTTCAGCTCAACCAGTATTTTACAAAGACCTTCTAAACAAAATAGGTGTAGAGATGCAAATATTTAAAGTAGGAACATATAAATCAGCAGTTGAACCATATATACTAACAGAAATGAGTAAACCTAATAAAGAACAAGTTAGTGCTTTTTTAGGTTCAATGTGGGATCAGATATTAGAGGACGTTTCCATGTCTAGAAATATTAATAAAATGGAACTAAATAACCTTGCTGACAACCCATTAATCACTCAAGATGCCAAAGAAGCAGTAAAAGTAGGACTTATAGACACCTTAATGTACAAAAGCGACGTAAACATGTACATAACAAACTTATTAAAATCATATAAAAGTGATAAAATTAATTTTGTAAAACCTGAAGATTTAGTAAATAGCAAAGTAGTAGCTAAAAATTCAGATGAAGAAAATATAGACGATAAAATTGCTGTTTACTACGCCTATGGAGAAATTGATGGAAATACAAATATGGGGGAAGAAGAGGGAATAAATTCTTCTACTGTAGTAAAAGACCTACTAAAACTAAAGAAAGATGACGATATTAAAGCAGTAGTACTACGAGTCAACTCTCCAGGAGGAAGTGCATTTGGCTCTGAACAAATATGGGAAGCAGTGGCAGAACTAAAAACATCTAAACCTGTAGTAGTATCTATGGGAGACTATGCAGCCTCAGGAGGATACTATATTTCCTGTCATGCCAATTATATCGTAGCAGAACCCAACACTCTTACAGGCTCCATAGGAATATTTGGGATGATACCAAACGTAGAAAAAATGACTAAAAAGATAGGTGTAAATTTTGACGTTGTAAAAACTAATAAATTCTCAGACTTTGGGAGTATAAACAGAGCTATGAATAGCGATGAAAAATTAATCATACAAACTATGATAAACAAAGGCTATAAACTATTCACCGATAGATGTGCAAAAGGAAGAGTTATGGAAATTGAAGATATCTACAAAATTGCAGAAGGACGTGTTTGGACTGGCAGTATGGCTCAAAAAATAGGCCTAGTCGATAGTATTGGAGGCTTAGACAAAGCCATAAGAATTGCTGCTAATATGTCAAAAACACCTAAATACAAAGTTGAAAACTATCCTGTTAAAAAGGATTTCCTAAGTAAACTACTAAAACTCAATCCCGAAGACTATATAGAATCTAGTATACTAAAAAGTAAATTAGGAAACTACTACAAAAAATTTAAGACTTACTATAGTCTTTCAAATTTCAATAAGAAAAATTCTTTATTATTAATAATGCCATACGATCCAAATATAAGATAAAATTGAATTTGCTTAGTAAAAGCAAAACAATAAAATAAATCTTTAAGAAAAAATCAAACGGAATATACTAATCTCTCAGTATATTCCGTTTAATTTGTAATAATCCAGCACGTTTAAGAGGAGAATCTCTAAATAGAGAATTGAACTCAGAATCGCTCATACTAAGCCATTTCTCCTTAGTCATATCTACTAGAAAATTCTTTAATTTAAATTCAGATAGATCGTGAGATGACAAATTTTGATTCCATGGACAAACATCTTGACATACATCGCAACCAAAAATTCTGTTCCCTGCTTTTTTCTTTAAACTCTCAGGATACTCCCCTTTATTTTCTATAGTATTATAAGAAATGCACAAATTTGCATTTACACTATACTCTGACAATGCTTTTGTAGGACAAGCATCTATACACCTAGTACAAGTCCCACAATAACTCTTAGGTGTTGAAATATTATAACTATCAAATTCAGCAGAAGAAATAATAACTCCTATAAAACAATAAGAACCCAGTCCCTTATTTATAAGAAGAGTATTTTTACCTATCCATCCTAAACCAGCTCTTACGGCCCAAGCATGTTCCATAACTGGTGCAGAATCAGTAAAGCACCTTCCACTTAAAGACTCATCATTTTCTTTCATAAAAGCGAATAAACGAAATAATTTATCTTTAACTACAAGATGATAATCCTTTCCCCTAGAATAACGAGCAATTAGAGGATTCTTAGTATCCACTATATCATTATCTGCATCATTATAATAACTCAATAAAGTGACAATAATAGACTTAGCACCATCAACCAATAATGCAGGATTTATGCGTTTTTCAATATTATTCTCCATATATTTCATAGAACCATTATAGTGATTAGAAAGCCATTTCTTCAACAACTCTCCCTCGTACTTCAGTTCTTCAATGGGGACAATACCAACAGCATCAAGTCCCAAAGCCAAAGCTTTTTCTTTAACACTTTTAGAAAGCATAATACTATTTTATACTGTCAAATCAAAACCTAACTCAAGTTTTGCTTCCTCTGTCATTTTACTAGGATCCCAAGCAGGATCAAACACTAAATCCACGGCAACAGAATTAATTCCCTCTATGGAAGCTACCGCATCATGTACTTCTTGTATGATATCACCAGCAACAGGGCATCCTGGAGCTGTTAAAGTCATAATAACCACTATACTATCTCTCTTAGGAAAATCTACCTCATACACCAATCCCAAATCCCAAATATTAACAGGAATCTCTGGATCATACACAGTAGACAACTTCTCTATCACAAGCTTTTTCAGAATACTCTCTTCCATACTATTTTTCTTAATAACTTATTTAAAAACTCAAGATAATTTACCCTCAGCACTATAAGCCAAGGCATATATCTTTATTTGCTTAATCATGGACACTAATCCATTAGAACGTGTTGGTGATAAATGTTTTAGTAAGCCTATTTTATCAATAAACTTTAAATTAACATTTAATATATCTTCAGGAGTCTGACCCGAAAAAACCTTTAATAAAAGAGCAGCCAAACCTTTAGTAATAACAGCATCACTATCAGCAGCGAACCACAAACGCCCATCTCTCTTTTCGGCTTTAAACCATACTTGAGATTGGCAACCTCTTATAAGATTATCTTCATTTTTATCCTTCTCAGGCATGGGCTTAACTTCATTTCCCAACTCAATCAGATAAGCATATTTATCCATCCAATCATCATAGATGGAAAATTCATCTATAATATCTTCTTCTATTTCCTCTATCTTCATATATTTAATATATTTTAAAACATTGCAGCCACTTTCCTTATAGCATTGCAAAGAATATCCACCTCTTCCTTAGTATTATACATAGCAAAAGAAGCCCTTAACATACCTGGAACTCCATAATGCTGCATAATTGGCTCTGCACACATATGTCCAGTTCGAATAGCAACACCTAGCTGATCGAGCATAGTTCCCATATCATAATGATGAATATTTCCAACCAAAAAAGAAACCACAGAACATTTATTTGGAGATTCTCCAAAGATTCTCATACCAGAAATTTTAGACATCTCACTCACAGCATAATCAACCAGATCCTTTTCATAAGCGGCAATATTATCTAAACCTATTTCACTTACATATTTTAAAGCTTCACCTAATCCTATAATCCCTATAAAATCAGGAGTACCAGCCTCAAATTTAAAAGGTAATTCATTATAAGTAGTCTTTTCAAAAGTAACATTTTCAATCATCTCACCGCCTCCTTGCCAAGGTGGCATGCTATTAAGTAAATTCCATTTACCATATAATACTCCTACACCTGTAGGACCATATATCTTATGAGAAGAAAATGCAAAAAAATCACAATCTAACTTTTGCACATCAATTTTCATATGTTGAATAGCTTGAGCTCCATCTATCAAAACTTTAGCACCCACATCATGAGCTTTTCTTATAATAACTTCTATAGGATTTACAATACCAAGTACATTTGAAACATAAACGGCTCCAACATACTTAGTCCTATTAGTTATTATATTATCAATATTTGATAAATCCAGCTCTCCATTATCCTTAAAAGGGATAATCTTTAGTACACATCCCTTACGCTCGCACAACATTTGCCATGGAACAATATCGGAATGATGTTCCATTTCAGTAATAACCACCTCATCGCCCTCACTTACAAAAGTATCACCAAAGGAAGTAGCTACGAGATTAATACTCTCCGTTGTACCTCTAGTAAAAATAATCTCTTCTGTAGAATCGGCATTTATAAAATCCTTAATAATTTTACGCGACTCTTCATTAGCATCAGTACATTTATTACTCAAATAATGAACTCCTCTGTGAACATTGGAATTATATTTAAGATAATACTCTGTAATCTTATCAACGACCCTCTTAGGTCTCTGTGAAGTTGCTCCATTATCTAAATAAACCAGTCTTTTATTATATACTTTTTCTTTTAGAATAGGAAATTCTTCTCTTATACTTTCAGAATCAAACATTTAAATATTTTTATATTAAGAATTTTGTCTTATATTAGTTGAATAAACGCAATTTTCACATCTAGTATATTCATTTCTAAGACGTTTATCTATCATAGAATCAATTTCCTTACGTAAAGGTTCTAACTTAACCTTTTGAATAATATCATGAGCAAAACCGAACATCAGCATAGTCTTTGCTTCCTGCATTCCAATACCACGAGAACGCAAATAAAACAAAGCCTCATCATCAATCTGACCAGAAGTTGCTCCATGACTACATTTAACATCATCTGCATCAATCACAAGTTGAGGTTTAGCATTCATACGAGCAGTATCTGTAAGCAACAAATTATTATTCACTTGATAAGCCTCTGTTTTCTGAGCATTTGGACGCACATAAATGGCTCCTGTAAAATTCCCTACAGCCATATCATCCAAAATCCCCTTGTAATGCTGATCACTAGTACAATGAGCTACTTTATGATCTACCACTATAAAATTATCCACCTTTTGCTTCTTATCCAAAGTATATAAACCATAAAGTCTAGCATCAGCACCTTCTTCACTCAAAGACACATAAAGATTATTTCGAATATATCCTCCAAATAAAGTAATAATATTACTTTCAAATACAGAATTAGCCTTTTGCTCTACAAAAAGAGAATTTATATAATTAGTAGCTGAATGTTGACTTTGAATTTGGTAATAATCGCAATGAGAATTCTCACCAAGCACAATCTCTGTTGTATTATTAATCAAAAAAGAAGTATGTGACAAAGTATGCTCGCAGTTAAGTAAATGTAGTTTAGCATTTTTACCTAATACTATCAAATTACGTTGAAAACCCATATAATCTTTATCAGTATTTAATATATTTATTAACTGTAAAGGTACATCTACAACAGTATTATCAGGTACATATATAAATAAACCATCCTGAGCAAAAGCGGTATTCAATGGAATCAGAGCATCATTTTTAGCTGCTCCAGTATATTTATTATAATGCTCAGCAAAAATATCTGGATATTTTAAACTTGCCTCACGCATTCCAGAAACTACAATATCTTCATTCAGTTCTTCCAACACATTACACTCATTATGATACCATCCATTCACCATCAGCACAGGTGTAGAATTCAAATCAGATACCTTACAAAGAAACACTTCCTTCATATTTACATTTAAAGGAGGTAATTTAAGCATAGTAAAATAATCATGCAAAAAGATGGGGGCAAGATTAGAATACTTATAATCTTCTGATTTACTAGGTACACCTCCCAAGTTTATAAACTGCTCAAAAGCCTCATCTCTGAAGCTATTTACAACAGCACTACAACCTTCATCGAGCATGGTTCTACCACTTTTAAATAAATCAGAAAAATCCTTATTTATTTTTATTATATCGTCATTCATGTCATTAATTATTTAAACCAGCTTCTATTTCCTTACGTATCCAATCATAACCACGTTCTTCTAGTTCAGCAACCAATTCCTTACCAGATGTTTTCACTATTTTTCCATCATACAAAACATGTACAAAATCAGGAACAATATAGTCAAGCAAACGTTGATAGTGAGTAATTACTATTGAGGAACGATCAGGGGTCTTAAGATTATTAACTCCATTTGCAACTGTTCTAAGAGCATCTATATCGAGGCCTGAATCTGTCTCATCCAAGATAGAAAGTTTGGGTTCTAAAACAGCCATCTGAAAAATTTCATTTTTCTTTTTTTCACCTCCAGAGAAACCTTCGTTAAGAGATCTGTTTAATAGTTTATTATCCATACCTATCATCTTCATCTTCTCTCTAATCATCTTTAAAAACTTAGAAGCAGGATAAGGAGATTCACCCCTATATTTTCTAATTTCATTAATAGCTGTTTTTAAGAAATTCACAGTACTAATTCCAGGAATAGCTACAGGATATTGAAAACTCATAAAAATACCTTCTCTAGCCCTATCCTCAGCAGGTAAAGCCAACAAGTCTTTTCCCATATATTCAATACTACCCTCAGTAACCTGAAAAGTCTCTCTACCTGTTAAAACAGATGACAAAGTACTCTTCCCAGCTCCATTAGGTCCCATTATAGCATGAATTTCTCCAGCATTTATCTCAAGATTAATTCCTTTTAATATTTCTTTGCCATCCACAGATGCATGCAAATTTTTTATCTTTAACATTTTCATTTTGTAATTTTTTTTCATTCTAAAATAATTCCAACACACTCTCGTTTTGTCTGTAACAAGTGCTACTAACCTACACTACCCTCCAAACTAATCTGCAATAACTTTTGGGCTTCAACAGCAAATTCCATAGGCATTTTATTTAACACATCTCCTGCATAGCCCTTAATAATCAAGCCTATGGCATCCTCTGTAGAAATACCACGTTGATTACAATAAAAAATCTGATCCTCACCAATCTTTGAAGTAGTAGCCTCATGTTCAACCTGAGCTGTAGAATTTTCTATTTCAAGATATGGAAAAGTATGGGCTCCACACTTATCTCCTAGCAATAAAGAATCACATTGAGAATAATTACGAGCGTTCTTACAACTCTTAATCACTTTAACCTGACCTCTATAGGAATTACTACTATGTCCTGCTGAAATTCCCTTAGAAACAATACGACTTCTAGTATTATTACCAATATGTATCATTTTACTACCAGTATCAGCCTGTTGGTAATTATTTGTAACAGCAACAGAATAAAATTCACTTACAGAATTATCTCCCTTAAGAATTGTTGAAGGATACTTCCATGTTATAGCCGAACCCGTTTCCACTTGAGCCCAAGTTATTTTAGAATTATCTCCATTACAAAGCCCACGCTTTGTCACAAAATTAAAAATACCACCTTTGCCTTCTTTATTACCTGGATACCAATTTTGTACAGTACTATATTTTACCTCTGAATTTTTTTCAGCTCTAATTTCAACAATAGCGGCATGAAGCTGATTCTCATCTCTTTGAGGAGCTGTACAACCTTCCAAATAACTCACAAAAGAATCATCATCTGCAATAATAAGAGTTCTCTCAAACTGTCCAGAACTAGCAGCATTTATTCTAAAGTAAGAAGAAAGTTCCATAGGGCAACGAACTCCCTTTGGAATATAAACAAAAGAACCATCACTAAATACAGCAGAATTAAGAGCTGCATAATAATTACTCTTATAGGGAACCACAGAACCCAAATACTCTCTTACAAGATCTGGATGATTTTGAACAGCTTCTGAAAAAGAACAAAAAATAATTCCTCTCTCTGCAAGAGATTCCTTATACGTTGTTTTCACAGAAACACTATCCATAATAGCATCCACAGCCACTCCTGATAAAGCCATTTGTTCAGTAAGTGGAATACCTAACTTTTCGAAAGTATCTTTTAATTCGGGGTCCACCTCATCCCAAGACTTATTCTCTGCCATCTTAGGAGCAGAATAGAAAACTATATTTTGAAAATCTATATCAGGAATATCTAACTTTGCCCAAGTAGGACAAGTCATCTTTTCCCATTGGTGATATGCATCTAATCTAAAATCCAAAAGCCACTGAGGCTCATTCTTTTTCTTAGAAATCAAACGGACAACATCTTCATTTAGTCCCTTAGGAATAGAATCACTATCAATATCAGTCGTAAAACCATATTTATATTCACTATCCGTGATTTCTCCAATTATATTATCTTTATCATTTGCCATACCGTATATTTTAAATTTACGTATCAAATACACTCTTTATATAACAGAGTATATGATGCAAATATACGATTTTTAGACCTATAAAATAAAAATTTATGTGTAAAATATAGTTAAAAGCCGAGTTTATAATTAGTATTCATTTACACAAGAAAAAATAGTACACACAAATCATTGAGTATTATCGCATTTCATCAAAAATGTATTATAAATAAAAAAAAATTGTTAAAAAAAATATTTTCAAATAAAAAATTTTATATTTGCGTATTATTTGTTAAAAAAACGTCATGTACTGAAAAACAAGAAGTAATATAACATGTAAAACTAAAAACTTATTTTAAGTATTTATTAATTATTAATTTTTTTATTGTGAATATCTTTGTTACAAAACTAGATTCCTCTACACAAAGCGAGGATTTAAGAACCCTTTTCGAAGAATTTGGTTCCATATCATCAGCCAAGGTTATAATAGATAGAGAAACCGGAAACTCAAAATGTTTTGGTTTTGTTGAAATGAACGATGAAACTGAAGGGATGAATGCAATCAATGCATTAAACGACACTAATTTCCAAGGTAGTTTTATCATAGTCAAAAAAGCTCGTGATCCTCAAAATGATCGTAGAGACAATACAAATAATCGTGGATACCACGACAATCATGATAATAGAGAACATAGCTCCAATCGAGGTAATAAAAAAGTTATTTTAAGAGGGAGCAAACGTTCCAACAATAACAAATTTGAAAGAACTACAAACAAAGATTTCGATCAAAATTCTAATTCAGACTATAGAAACAACGATTCATCTAGTAAAGCAGCAAAATTTAATACTTCCAATACAAACATTTTCAGTGATGACGAAGATGATTCCTTTGAAGCTCCTATATTAGAAAGGTCATATGACAACAACATAGATACAAACCCTAGTCGAATTCATAAATTCACACCCAACAAAAAAACTTCAAAAAAAGGTAAAAACAGTGAAGATAAAGGTGAAAACAGGAAGAAAATAAAGAAATACAATAAGAACAGTGAAAGAAAAAACTTCAAAGCAAAACTTTATTTATTAACTGACGAAGATGATGACTTTTAGAAAGATATAATCTTTATAGAATACATAGGGAGATATCTTAGATATCTCCCTTATTTATTACTCCATTAAAGTTACTTCTCTGTATTACTTCTTCTCTATATAATTACTATATAATTACTATCTATCTCTAGATACTATCTATCTCTAGTATCTTATTATATACTTGAGTAATCACATCCCTTTTAAAACTTATATTTCACCTTTAAATATGCATAAAGTACCTTATGAAGCGTAGAAGCCTCTAAAGTTTCCTTTTCTGTCAAATCAAATGATATATTCAATTTGCTATAAACATCTGATAATTGTTCATCATTATCTATAAACTCTCCAAAATTATCCTCTAAAAACATAATATCCACAACCTGCATCTTTTGTATGCATTCATCTGCCAAATTTCTAGCTAGTAACATATTATCCTTTCTATAATTTTTCAAGAAAATTTCTACTAATGTATCTAGCAAATAATCATTAAAAAAATGCAAAAGCAAAATTCTCCTCCTATAGAGAATAGCTAATCCATCACTTTCCCTAGTACTTCCTGAATCAAAAAACTTATGTTCTTCATCAATAGCATGAACAACACTTAAATAAGCCAACTCTGCAGTTTCTATACTATCCTCCTCTTCTTCATCCAACTCTAAGAGTAAGGCCTTATATAAATTTTCGGAGAAGGCATCGTATAATTTAAATTTCTTACAATCCTCAATAAAACTTTTTCTTTCAATCAGAATTTTCTTAAGATTTCTAGTAATAATCTTTCTATCTCCTTGTAAAGTAGCAGAATCTATCTCATCCAAGATTTCTTTTAATCGCATATTAATCTTCCTTTTTAAAATTCACCCAACCTTGAGCCTGTAATTCTATATAATTTTTTTCTCTTGTAACAAGATGATTACCATCATTAGCATTACCTGTATGTCCAATCACAGAAACACCTTCAATAGAAGATACTAAATCAAATTGACTAGCAGGAACAGTAAAAAGCAATTCGTAATCCTCTCCCCCAGATAGCGCACACGTAGTTAGATTCAAATTAAGCTCTTCGGCCATTTTAGCAGTTTGGTAATCGATAGGAATCTTCTCTTCATATATCTGACAACTTACCTTAGAATCATTAGCTAAATGCATAACCTCTGAAGCAAGTCCATCTGAAACATCTATCATAGAGCTAGGTAGAATTCCTTTCTCCTTCAATTTTTTTATAACATCCAATCTAGCCTCTGGCTTTAAAAAACGCTCTAGTATATATTCATATCCTGCAAAGTCTGGTTGTGCGTCTTCCTTACCAGCATACACAATTTTTTCTCTCTCAAGTAATTGAAGTCCCATATATGCAGCACCTAAATTTCCTGAAACACAAATCAATTCATTTTCCTTAGCAGTACTTCTCAAGACTAGATCTTTTTCCTCCACATCTCCAATAACAGTTATGGAAATACACATACCAGTCTTAGATGAAGTTGTATCTCCTCCAATTAAATCAATTCCATATTTTTCACAAGCAAGATACATTCCAGCATACAATTCCTCAACACTTTCTATAGAAAAGTGATTAGACAGAGCCAGCGAAACTGTAATTTGACGAGGAGTACCATTCATTGCACATATATCACTCGCATTAACAGCAACCGCTTTATATCCCAAATGCTTTAATGGAGTATAAGTCAAATCAAAATGAATGTCTTGAATAAGCATATCTGTACTAACTAATATCTTTTTATTTGGATAATTCAGAACTGCAGCATCATCTCCAACACCTACAATAGTAGACTCATTTTTAATTTTTATTTCCTTAGTAAGATGATTAATCAAACCAAACTCACCCAACTCAGATAATTCTCTATATTTCTTTGCTTCACTCATAATTTTATTACTTTTCCGATCAATTTATAGTATTATTAGTAAAATAATATAAATCAAATAATTAACCAGATATTTTCGACTTAATTGCTTTGCAAAAGTAGTCTTAATATGACAAATGAGCAAAAAATTACACAAAAAAAACTTAATTTATTTGGAGAATTAAAAATTTGTCGTACCTTTGCAATCGCAAAACGATAATGGTGTCATAGCTCAGTCGGTAGAGCAAAGGACTGAAAATCCTTGTGTCCCTGGTTCGATTCCAGGTGATACCACGTTAAAAAG
>Ga0172378_10000123_pt1 | contig 58439 bp, 44 predicted proteins | sample GrowelOW332metaG_FD_119755 | JGI IMG/M metagenome (GOLD analysis project Ga0172378, IMG submission 119755) | Groundwater microbial communities from an aquifer near a municipal landfill in Southern Ontario, Canada - Pumphouse #3_1 metaG | ecosystem: Environmental > Aquatic > Deep subsurface >... | reverse complement strand
AATCCTAAAATCCTTGTTTCCAAAACCGCAAGATTAACTCTGAACTCTGAACTTTGTCTTTTGCTTATTTCACAGCTGTTATCTGAGAATTTTTCCCCCATTGGCAATCAGTTTCATTTAGGTATACTTTTCCCCCTTTGTATATTTGGATTTGGACATTATCACCAATTTCAGTTTCGCCAAGAATGTTCAGTTTAGCACCTTTTTTAACCACAATTTTGCTGTTATCTTGAATAATCAATTTGCAACCGGGGTTAACTGTCACAGCAGCATTCTTTTCCAAAACAAGATTACCATCTAAAACTGCCAGATAGTTAAGTTCGTTTTTACCTGTTACTTTTTTAGGTAAAGTTGCGCACATTTGCAAAAGGCGTCCATCTCCAGGATCAATACTTATTTCGGGACATTTTTTATCCGAGTAGAAAATACTTTTATCGAAGGGGTCATAAAGGGCAACATATTCTCCCAGAATATTTTTGGCGTTGTCATCTATATAAAATCTCACTGTTTGAGGAGGAGCGGTTAAATAGGCATCATCCAATTTATCAGGATGCACATACATCAAGCTATCGCATTTATTAGGATTATTTTCCATAGAGATATATTCGGTTCGGCGATTAACCATTATGAAATAAGGATATTTTTCGGCAGCTTTAAAAAGTCCGCATTGCACATAGCCATCATAGAGATCAACTCCATTTTGCACCAATTTTTGAGGTATAACTTCTACTGATTTTATTAGCATCGATTCTAGTTTGGCAGGGTTTTGATAGCCATTTGTTTGAATAACATCCGTGTCAATCCATTCTTTGGGGTTCATATAATCAGCATACACCAGGATTTTTTCGTTAGCTTCTTTCAAACCATCCCACCCAGCGCGGAAAGTTAATTCTCCTGAGGGAGCTACATCTATAGTGGTAAATTCTTGATAGCGCAATTTTAAAGCTGTGGCATCATATATTTTGTTATTGATTCTGTAAGTTAAAATACCATCGGCTCCATAACATAAAGGTAAAAGTTGAAAACACTTTTGCATATATTTGGGCGGGCGCAGCAATCCCCAAAAACCTGTATCAGGGCTTGTATAAACCCATTCACCGTAAGATTGGGGACAGGGCATATATTTTGCGCCGGTTTTCATACAGAGTTCTTTATAGTATTTATATGGTTCCAACATATCATAATGAAGGCGTCTTTGGATTCCTCTTCTTTCTTCAGGGTTATTCCATTGGATCCAACCCCAAAGAGGATAGATATCGAAAGAGATGATTTCGGGATCAACCTCGCGAGAGTATAATCCAATATGGTCATACATCATATTATTAGGTTTTATTACATATTTCCTATGCAAAATGGAACAGGTGAATAGAGATGAACCACCGGTTAAATGTTTTATATCTTTAAAAATATCTTTATGGATACGCTTATAAGAACTGAATTGACCTTGGGTTGGCTCATCGGTAAGATAGAAATATTTAATGTTATCATATCTTTCTGCAAAGTCATAAACTCTTTTGCGAACAGCTTGAATCAGTTCGGTATCTGTCTTTTGGCGTTTATTCATTGTGTCTTCAAATTCTACATAATCCAATTCCAAAATTCCTTTTCCGTTCCAATAGATTTGGGGATTGAGATTGCTAAGTAGATATTTCCACAAAATGCCTCCTTCCAAAAGGCCGGCATCGTGTAAATCCTGTAAAGAAACTTTTAAAGTGATTTCTTTATGAGGCCAGAGCATATTTCCCTGTTCATCTTTAGAGATAAGAGGTAGCTTATTATATTGATTTACTGTTAGTTTACTGGTAAAGCCAGATTCGGAAGATAGTGTGTTCAGATGTGGAACTTTATGTTCATTTTTAGTATTATCAAAACCGTTAAAAGAAAATTGCATCAATTCTGCATTTGGATCCGTAGGGATATTTGAACATTTAAAAGCAATCGTTACAAATAAAGTATCGTTTACTGAGGGATTCGCTTTAAAATTACCCGCCCATTCTCTTTGAATAAAGCGGAATTCATTACCGATTAAATAATTTGTATAGCCCTTATCCTGCCAGCGAAATTCTAATTTATTAAAAGCATAACCAGGTTGACCATTATTTAGTTGCAAAAGATATTTACCAGAAGCAAGTTCATTGTAAACTTGCTTGCCAGTCGTTAAGGAATTATTATAAAAATACTTGTCGTCCAATAGATTCTCTTTGAAAGTAGAATCATATTCAGCTTCAAAACGCCAATAATTAGCAATAGAAAATGCCTCAATACCATATTCAGGGTTTTTACTATCAGGGTTAAATGCCATATCATAATGCAGAACATCCAACCCACGCTCATCCATCGCGTTAAAAAGAAGGTCGGTTCTCTTAGGAAAATCACCAGGCATTACGGTTATTACAGAAGCATTGAATTTAGCTGCCTGAATTGAATCCAATAAAGTATAATACCAGCCAGGAACATTTTGATAACACCTTAACAAAGTGTAATTTGCTAAAAGATATTTATCTGAATGCTTAGCAGATAGCGAACCAAGCATTAAGATCAGAATTGCCAAAATAAGATATACTCTTTTTTTCATCTGAACCTTCCTTATAGAACTCATAAAGTTCTATTTTTTCACATATTATCAATTTATACCTTAACAATTTCTATTTGGTAGCTGTCAAGCAAATATTCAAGGGATACTTATCCTAATCTGATTTTTAGCAAAAAAGCGCAGCTTAACTAAATCGATTACTGGCACTTCCTGCTTAGGCAATTCTAAAATGATCTTCTATCATTTACTAAACGGGATTAAGGAAGTGGTAGTGGGATTTTTTTAAGTAACCCAAAAGCTAAAAGCAAACAAAAAACCCCCGCACAAAGAACTCCTGCACTAAGAACTCCTGCACTAAGAACTAAAAACCCCCGCACAAAGAACTCCTGCACTAAAAACCCCTGCACTAAGAACTCCTGCACTAAGAACTAAAAACCCCCACACTAATTTCCCAATCCATTTTTAACAAAACTGGAATCTGGGAAATCTGTAAAAAAGATGGAAAAAATGGTAACTGTCGTTTTTACTTGACACAGCAGGATATATAAAAAATAGGGTATAGGTAGAAGAAATGTTAATTTATAAATTCAAGCTGCTAAGCAAGCAGGAAATAGAGAGGTTTTGATGTCCATATTTGACTTTTTTGGAATGATGGCCAATGATATTGCAATTGATTTGGGAACCGCAAACACCTTAGTTTATAAGAAAAATGGCGGAATTGTGATAAATGAGCCCTCAGTTGTTGCTGTATCAACAGACAATAAAAAGATTATTGCTATAGGCAACCCAGCAAAATTAATGCTGGGTAAAAATCCTGATGAAGTAAGAGTGATAAAACCCTTGAAAGACGGCGTTATTGCTGATTTTCAGGTTACTGAACTAATGCTACGCAATTTAATTTTACGAGCCCAGAAGAAACGTCTTTTAGTTCGTCCCAGAGTAATTGTTTGTGTTCCATCTGGAATAACTGAAGTAGAAAAAAGAGCTGTGCGTGATAGTGCTTTGCATGCAGGTTCTCGTGAAGTTCATTTAATTTCTGAACCCATTGCTGCTGCCATAGGTGCTGATTTACCAATTGATATGGCTTGTGGAAATATGGTTATGGATATTGGAGGTGGAACCAGCGAAATTGCTGTAATTTCTTTATCTCACATTGTAGTTCATAATTCCATTCGCGTAGGTGGTGATCAAATTGATATGGATATAATAAACTATTTGCGGAAGAAAAGCAACCTGTTAGTTGGTCCACAAACTGCTGAAAAAATAAAAATGACGATTGGCAGTGCTTATCCTTTAAAACAAGAATTATCTATGGATGTGCGTGGACGAGATATCATATCTGGTTATCCTGTAACAATAAAAATAAGCTCTGAAGAAATTAGAGAAGCAATTTCGGAAACAGTTGCGACCATCATTGATGCCATAAAGCGACTTTTTGAAAGAACAGTGGCAGAACTTTCTGCTGATATTGCTGAACGGGGTATATTTTTAACAGGTGGAGGCGCTCTCCTTAAAGGCTTGGATGAAAAAATACGTAAAACAGTAGATCTACCTGTTCATGTTGTTCCTGATCCTACAGAATGCGTAGTTAAAGGTGCTGGGAAAGTTTTGGATGATGTAGACCGTTACCGTCAGGTTCTAATAAAAAGAATTGAGGACTGATCTAAAATCTGAACCTATTACCCAAGATGATAACTCCCTATTTTAAAAGGGACGAAATATGTTTAAGAAGAACCTTGTTCCCCTTATTTTAATTGTCCTTTCTCTACTAATGGTGATAGGCAGTAAGGAAAGTCGTATCAAAAAAGCAGGCTGGATGGGAAATACGGTTTTCTTCCCTTTCGTTAAATCTCTAAAAGCAATTGAGACCACGCAAGAACTGAAGCAGGAAGTTTTTTCTTTGCGAAAACAATTGGCTGAAACAACTTTGGAAAAACTGGAACTACAAAACCAGCTGAAACAGTTTACTGGAGCTTATTCTATTTCCTATGATCTTGGAGAAGTAGAATTAATTCAAGCAGAAGTTATTGGTTTAGCCGGTCAATATCAGGAACTTAATTTAGTGGTGGATAAAGGATTCAAATTCGGAATCAAGATTAATGATCCGGTTATTTCAGCTAGTGGGATTGTAGGGAAAATAATTCAAGTGGCAGCCGATCATTCTATTGTGCTTCCTTTTTCCAATCCGCGTTTTCAATTGCCGGTTATGGATGCGCGCACATCTGTTCAGGGGATTTTACAATCCGATATTAGTGGAACGGTTTCAATGAATTTAATTAAATTGGGTTCAGATATAGCGGTAGGAGATACAATTGTAACTTCCAATCTTTCACGGCTTTATCCAAAATCCTATCCTGTAGGAACCATAAAAAGGATTAGAGAATCTCAGGATAATTTGTTTATCAGTGCAGATATAAATCCTTTCACTTTAGTGGAAAATCTTGAGCATATATTTATTCTAAAAAGGCAGAAACAAATTGAGCTATAGTAAAAAAACAGAACCGGTCGTCACCCATTGGGGAGTGCGATTTGAACGCATTCCGGTGAAAACGAAAATCCTTACCCCCCAAGATAAGATCAGTGATATAATTAAAGAATACGCTTTACCATTAATGAAACCAGGTGATATTCTAACAATTAGTGAAAGTCCTTTAGCCATCACTCAGGGAAGGGCAATTCCTGTTTCTGAAATAAGAGTTTCTCCTTTGGCAAAACTACTTAGTCGCTATGTAGCTAAAGTCCCATACGGTATTGGTTTAGGCGCTCCAACCAGTATGCAATGCGCTATTGAAGAAACAGGGATTATGCGTATTCTTTTTGCGGCTTTCATTGGTGCCATAGGAAAACTTATAGGCAGGAAAGGTGATTTTTATAGAGTGGCAGGAATGCAAGCTGCTTTAATTGATGCAGCTACAACTTCACCTGTTCCTCCTTATACAGATACAGTAATTAAGGGACCAAAAAATCCTCAACAGATATGTGAGGATTTACACTCAGAATTTGGCTATGAATTTGCCGTTATGGATATTAATGATATTGGTGGTTGTTGGATGATTGGGGGGAGCAAGGGTGTTAGTAAACATTTCATAGAAAGCGTGATGAAAGATAATCCTCAGGGGCAGGGTGACGAATTAACTCCATTTTGCATTGTTCGAAGAGTAGATAACTAATGGTTTGGAAAGGAATTTGGAGTTTTATTCTTGGCCTGTTTTTTCTGTATCTTCAAATTCTGGTTATGCCTGCTTTAGCATTATTTAAAGCGATTCCTTTCATTCTTTTACCTTGGATGATTTATATTGTTTGGACTCGTCCGCGTAATTTTGCACTAATTGTTGTTTTTATCATCGGAATGATGTTTGATACAGTAAATCCGATGACTTTTGGCTTTTATTCTCTTCTTTTTTGTTTGCTGGTTTTAGTAATCCAGGAATTTCGTAAGCCCTTTGAGGCAGAAAGCGGTGTAGCCAAATTGTTGGCAATTGGAATTGCTAATTTCATCTTTTCTGTTTTGCAACTGGTTATGTATGGAGTTACATTTGGTTTTGATGGGGAACTTTTGGCTAAATCATTAGTCGGTTTTGGCTATAATGTTATAGTATCGATTGTCGTTTTTTGGAGTATGCAACTAATTAGTAAAGTAAGATTAACGATTAACAATGACTAAAAATCAAGCTACCATAACCTATTCGATCACTTTGGCGGTTCTGTTTATTTTACTTGCTGCTTCGCTTTTTCGTTTACAGGTAGTGGAAGGAGCTAAATATCAACGCATAGCGGAAAGTAACTTTGTGCGCATTCGGAGAATAATAGCCACGCGCGGAGAAATTTATGATCATAAATACAGGCCAATTGTTCAAAATGTCCCTTCGCATAATATGTATTTAACCAGCGGGAAAATTAATGATATAAATGCTCTAAGCAGATTTCTGGAACAGAATTTCGGCATTACGGAAAGCGAATTGAAAGACCTGGTATTGAAACAACGTTTTAAAACTTATGAAGAAATTCTGCTGGCAGATAATGTTCCCTACGAAACAGTATTAGCTCTTAGCGAAGAATTGAATTATTATCCTGAGCTTTCTTTCCATATCGGTTCCACCCGTAATTATTTATATCCAAATCATTTTAGCGGTTATGTAGGGAGAATTAACGAAAAAGAATATGACCTGTATAAAAAAGAGGATTATTCTCTGAATAGCTATATCGGGAAAACGGGTTTGGAACGCTATTATGAAGTTTTACTACGCGGAAAAGATGGCCGAGAAATTGTTCAGGTGGATGCTCAAGGGCACAGTCTACAACTTTTTGAAGAAGGCGGAAATATTGAACCGCTTAATGGACTTTCCCTTGTTCTTACTATAGATAATGATCTGCAGGAATTTGTCTCTGGAATTTTTCCCTCTGGAATGAAAGGAGCTATAGTAGTTAGCGATGTTCGCAGTGGAGGCATTCTTGCTTATGTAAGTAAGCCAGATTTTGATCCTAATCTCTTTATGCAAAAAATAACACCAGAAATATGGGAAGATCTGAATCGCGATGAAAAGCCAATGGTAGATAGAGTTATCTACGGAACCTATCCTCCCGGTTCAGTTTTTAAACCTATTACTGCAGGTATTGGTTTAGACCGCGGTTTAATTACTCCTGAAACACACCTGGCTTTTTGTTCGGGAGGTTTTAAAGTTGGTAATCGTTTTTTCCGATGCTGGTTTAGCAGTGGACATGGTTCTACTACAGTTGTTGATGCTTTAAGAGTTTCTTGTGATACTTTCTTTTATGATCTTTCCTTAAAGATAAAATTGGATGACTTTTATAATTATGTACGGGATTCACATCTATTTGGAAAAACGGGAATTGACCTACCAAACGAAAGACAGGGCTTCTTTCCTAATACAGAATGGTATAAAAAAACCTACGGCAAAAATGTAGGAATTATTGGACACAAAGTAAATCTGGCTATTGGACAAGGAGAAGTATTAACTACCCCCTTACAGATAAATGCCTTTTATGGAGCTCTTGCCAATAATGGTTTATGGATTCAACCTCATTTATTGAAACAAACAGTTGGTAGAGGACGTCTTACTCGTGAACAGGTTGTACCTATAGCTAAAAGAAGATTACCTATGAAACCAAGTACCCTAAAAACTATTCAACAGGGATTATGGGCTGTAGTTAATGCTCCAGGTGGAACAGGAGCAAATGCAAAAATAAACGGAGCTACTGTTTATGGTAAAACCGGTTCTGCCGAAAATGTTATGGGTAGAAAAACTCATGCCTGGTTCTGCGGTTATTTAGTTACTTCCAAACCAGAAATTGCAGTAACTGTTTTTCTGGAAAATGCTGGAGGGGGAGGAGCTATGGCTGCTCCTATAACTGCTAAAATATTCAATTATTATTTGGGTAATTTAGATATTATTAAACAGGTAACTCCCTTGCCACCACAGTTTAGAACAGCGGAAGGCATTGAGAATGAAGAATTTGAACCTGGTTTAGAGGGCTCGGAAGTATCTACCCCTGGAAGTGAAATTGAACCTCTACCGGCTTCATTGCAGGAAGAAAGTGATGTTCATTAACCGAAAAAAGTTCGATTTTGTCCTCTTGACGCTTTTATTGCTGCTGATTATTTTTGGCTGTATTGTAATTTTCAGTGCTTCCACAACTGTGATTGCGGGAGAGGCACACACTCAAAATAATTGGTGGAAGCAGGTTATCTTTGCTGTCCTTTCCTTATTGGCCATAATTCTATTGTTATGGATTCCAATGCCGATTTTTGATTTAGTAGTATTACCCCTTTACCTTTTGAATATACTGGCTTTGATCATAGTGTTATTTACTCCCATAATTAATGGAGCTCATCGTTGGTTTTCTGTAGGAGGAATAAATCTCCAGCCCTCGGAAAGTGCTAAATTGCTAACAATTTTGATGGTAGCGCGGGTTATATCTAAAGAAAATTTGAATGAATATCGGCAAATTCTCTATGGGTTTTTATTAACCCTAATACCTGTAATCTTGATTATGATTGAACCAGATTTTGGTACAACGCTGGTTTTTTGGGCTTCTCTGATCGCTATGTTGATTGCTGCTGATGTACCTTTATTTTATATTTTGCTATGCATAAGTCCTATAGTAAGTATAATAAGTTCCATCTGGTGGCCAGCTATTCCGATCTGGATTATAATTTTTGTATTATTACTATTGAAAGCGCGTCTTTCTTGGGTTACAATTACGGTGGCAAGTATTATCAATGTATTTATAGCATTAATTACTCCTGTTTTTTGGATGGGATTAAAGGACTACCAACAAAATCGGATTTTAACTTTTATGGATCCTACTCGTGATCCTTTGGGTGCAGGTTACCAAATTATTCAAGCTAAAATTGCTATCGGTAGCGGTTCTCTGTTTGGCAAGGGCTGGCTGAAAGGAACTCAAAAAAATATGAATTTCTTGCCGGAACACCATACGGATTTTATTTTTTCTGTAGTGGGTGAAGAATTCGGTTTTTTGGGCTCTATTCTTCTATTAATTTTGTTTGCGGCATTCTTCAGCAGAATTATTAATAATGTAGGTGAACTAAAAATTCGCGAAAGAAAAGTTGCTTCAGCAGGCATTTTGGCTTATCTTATGTTTCAGACCTTTATAAATATTGGAATGAATATTGGTTTAGTCCCAGCAACGGGAATTCCGTTACCCTTAATTAGTTACGGTGGTTCGAATCTATTGATTAATAGCATCGCCGTAGGAGTTGTTCTAAAATATATGAACGAAAGAGGTTTTATGAAATGAAGAATCGCGTGCTTGGTCTTGTCTTATTGGCATTACTATCGTTTTTTATAAATGCCTGTTCAGTTGTAACCACCCTCAGTTTTACAGAACGAGATATTAAAGATAGCCCCAATCTGGTAGAAAATTATAGTTTTAGTCCCTATTCCACGATTGGAGAAGAGGCTTTAAAGGGTTGGATGGTAATTCTTAATCCTCATGATAATTCAGAAAGCCCTATTACTATTGATCCAGATACTGCTTGTGAAGGGAAAACTTCTTTACGAATAGATGCTTCTGATAAATCTGTGCTTATCTTGAGTGAGCCATTTAATGTCCGACGCTATGGAGGATATTATTTAAGATGCTATTTTAAAACAAATTCTCCTAATCCACCCCGTCCTCAACTAAGGTTTATTGTCTTTAAGGAAAACGGTAAAATTGTTAATCGCTTCAAAACAAAAGCCAAAATTAATAACGATTGGCAAAGAACAACGATTAGCGCTGGTTTCATTAAACCAGGTGCCAGATTTGGACGCCTGGGTATTTATATTCCACCTTTTAAAGAGGGCTCTATCTGGATAGATGATACCAGCTGCTTTGAAGTGCATGGATTCAAAATCGACTGATGCGTATTACTTTGCAAAGGGTTAGCAAAGCAGTTTGCTATGTGGATGATAAAATAACCGGACAAATTGAAACCGGACTTCTTATTTTTGTGGGGTTCAGCTCTTTTGATACTGAAGCTGTTTTACCTTTAGCGGTTCGTAAATGTCTGGAACTGCGTATCTTTGAAGACGAAAATGGCAAAATGAATAAAAGTGTCTCCGATATCAATGGTTCGGTGTTAGTTATCTCTCAATTTACCCTCTATGCCAATTGTCAAAGAGGAAGAAGACCAGATTTTACTCAAGCTGCGCCTCCGGGAAAAGCAAAAGAGCTTTATGAGGAATTTGTTCATCTATTTAAACAGACGGAAATCAATGTCCAAACAGGTATCTTTGCTGCCAAAATGCAAATAGAACTCGTAAATGAAGGCCCAGTTACAATCAACTTAGAGTTTTGATGTTTAATTTAAAAAAGAGAGATTCTAGTAGAACACAATTAAATTGATTTTAATGAATTAACACAGCAATGTAGGCAAGCGGCACTGAGGATAGCGTTTTTTCGTTATAGTGATAGGGAACAAAAAACACTATGAAAATATCTGTCTGTATGTTTCTCATAATAGAAAAAAATCGCCAAAATAAAAAAAGCCGTTTCTCCCCAAATGAAACGGCTATAAACTGATCAAAAGATAGCTTTTTTATCTATCATTTCCGTTTATGACGATTCTTACGCAGACGCTTTTTCCTCTTATGGGTAGCAATTTTATGACGTTTTCTCTTTTTTCCGCAAGGCATAATCTTCTCTCTTATTACTTTGTTTTTACATCAAGGACAGAATTTTTGAATTCGCGGGAGAATTTAAAAGTAGGAACGGTTCTTTCAGGAACCGGAACTTTTTCGTCAGTCTTGGGGTTGCGTCCAACACGAGGTTTACGGGTTTTGAGTTTATATGTTCCAAAACCCCGGATTTCGATATGATTACCTTTAATTAAGCTATCTTTAATGGCTTGTAAAAAGGCATCAACAACAACAGCAACATCTTTACGGATAATTCCGGTGTTTTCCGAAATAATCTTTACTAAATCGGCTTTTGTCATTTTTCCATCTCCTTAAATATACTTATCGTCAATATTATTCATTGCTATATCGCAATAAGGTATTCATAGATAAAACCTTATGATTTATGTCAAGAGAAATATCTAAAAATATGCAATGAGTAGTGCTGATATTCCTTTTACAATAAAGCATTAATAGGTTTTAATGAAATCACATTTTTTGTGTTCCCCTTTGGTAAATTATCCTTTAAACACGCTAAACCAAATAGCAAATTAAGGATTATAGGATTTTTCGAACAGACCCAGAACTATCGCAGAATGAATTGGTTACATCATTGAATTAGGCATCATCCCTTAACCCCAATTTTATTAACAAAGAAAGGGACAAAATATGAAATAAGGTGTGGCAGAAACAGATAGAATTACCACATCGCAGGTTAAGGGAATGGGTACGAGTAGAGAATAATTAGTAGCACTAATATTTCTCTTGACATATTAAGCGGTACTGAAATTATGAAGCTGGATTGTGAATTATGAAAAAATAACTTGATCAATAAATAAAAAGTAGGTGAGATATGGAAACAGCCATTTTAAGTCCCCTCTCTAATATGTGTACCTTCCACTGTAAGGGAAAATTAGTTTTTCTCTCCTACGGTGGAAGAGAGCATAAGCTTTTCTATGGTAAAGGAATGCAGTATCTTATAACTTTAATTGCGAATCCGGATTTGTATATTTCTTGTGCTAATATTGAAACTATAAAACCAATGCCTCAAAGGGTATACAGTCAGTTTTCCTCATCTAATGAAGTGCAAATTCATCAATTGGAGGTTCAGAGTAGTTTTCCCTCTATTCCTTTAACCGATTTACAAACGGTTAAAGAAGTAAAGCAAGAATTAATTAGAGTGATAGACACACTTGCTGAATTGGAGGCAAATTGTGATTATGCACAAGCTGATGATATCAGAGATCAATATGAGAAACTTGTTCAATATTTGGAACAAGTTTATAAGCCCGAAGGTAAAATTCGTTATTTTCCCAGCGAAGGGAAAAAAACAAAAAAGAGAGTTTTACGTGCTATAAACCGTTCCTTGGAAGATATAGAAAAATTGGAACCAGAGCTTGCTGTAGAGCTAAAGAACTCCTTGGAATTGGGAACTATTTTACATTATCATCCTAAAATAGATATAGAGGTTTTAGGATATTAAACAATAGTTCTTGTTTTCAAGCTTTATTACTTATTTAAAATGTGCTGCACATAAAAGGGTTGTGTCTCAAGGTTGGTGTAAAATTGGGGAAGCCAGATTAAGAAAAAAGTAGAGCCGGATTCCGCTCTTTGTTTTGATGGTTTTGCTAAAACTAAAAAGACAAGGATAAGATCATAACCCAACCCAAGAGAAAGAAGGATGAAGATAGTATAATTGCAAGTATATGCTAACATAGATTGTGAGAAATGAGAGTAGTAAAATGTTTTCTAACTACCCGATAAATAGCGAGTTGGAATATACACCAACATTAGGGACTCAACTATTGTGAGCATAGCATTAAAGCAAAGTTCTTATCTGGAATGAATATTGCTTTTAAAATTGAATTATGAAAAAAAATATCTTAATTCTTATCTGTCTTATACTGATCAGCCAGTTTTTTGCAATGGCAAAGCAAAATGAGGATAGAGAGCGTCCTCTTTATGCTAATAACCTTGTAAAGATTAAGCTAAGTTCAGAAGCAGTATTTCGTGCCCAGTTGCCGTTATCAGCTTATGCTGAATGTGAAAAAACAAACCTCAATGAATTAGATCAGCTTTTTGAGGTGAATGGCGTTCAATCAATTATCCGCGCTCATATTTCTGCCAAAGATAGAAATTGGGAAACTAAAACGGGATTTGACCGCTGGTTTTTACTGCGTTTAGATGGCACAAAAACAGTTGAACAAGTAATAGCTAATCTAAAAAGCAATCGCTATATAGAAGATATTATTCCCGAATATTATGCCTATCTGCATAATGTTCCCGATGATCCTCTATATCCCAATAATTGGGGACACAATAACACTGCTCAGCTACCTGTTTATCAAGGTGATTCTCATAGTGGGCCTGGAGTAGGGGTTATAGGATTTGATAGCGATGCAGAAATTGCCTGGGATAGTAATCAAGGTTATGGAGATCCTGATATTATTATTGGGATTCTTGATACAGGTGTAGATCTAAATCATCCAGATTTACTTTTAGTTTCCGGATATGATTTCGGCGATAATGATGATAATCCAATGGATGATAGTGCCGAAGCAGGTCATGGAACATGCACTTCTGGAATTGCAGCAGCTAAAGCAAATAACATTTTAGGGGTGGCAGGAATTGCAGGTGGCTGTAGTGTTATGCCGCTAAAAGTAGCCAGCAGTAATGGAGATATACTATATTCAGCTATTACCAATGCTCTTATTTATGCAGCAGATAATAATGTAAATGTAGTCAGTATGAGTTTTGGTTCAAATTCTCATGTAGGGGATAATCCTACTGTTGATTCAGCTTTAGAATATGCTTATAATAATGGAGTTATTCTCTTTGCCAGTACCGGAAATGCAAATAGCGCTACAATAGGTTATCCAGCTATACATCCTTTAGTAATTTCAGTTGGCGCAGCAAGTCCTTCTGGAGAAAGAAAAAATCCCAATTCCTCAGATGGAGAAAATTGGTGGGGTTCAAATTATGGAACCAATCAACAAGATGCTGCAGGTGCAGTTGATATAATGGCACCTACAATTCTTCCTGCAACAGATATTACTTCCTTTGGAGGTTATTCTCTAGATGACTATTTTATGTGGTTTAATGGAACATCCTGTTCTTGTCCTTATGCAGCAGGAGTAGCAGCTTTAGTTCTTTCTGTAAATCCAACTCTTACTCCGGCAGAACTTAGAACCATAATAACTTCTTCAGCCACAGATATGACAGCAGGAACATCTGAAGGTTGGGATCGATGGACTGGTTATGGAATGGTAAATGTTGCTCAGGCACTTTGTGAAGCCAATCCAAGTATTCCTCTCTGCCATATTGTTTACCCGCTTAATAATACTGGTTTTGAAATCAATTCTGTTATTACTATTCAGGTTGAAGCATCTGATCCGGTTGAGCGCAGTATTCTGGAAGTTCGTTTTTATCTTGATGACAATCCAGATTATGTTTTTTCTGATTCAGAAATGCCTTATGAATGGGTATGGAATACAGCAGGTTTATCTATAGGGCAGCATACAATAAAAGCTGAAGCTATTGATAATGAAGGAAATCGGCGATATCATACTATATCCATATCACTCTTAAATCCTGCTGATGAAGGATTCGAAACAGCCGATTTTTCCAATTTGATTTGGCTTAACAAAAGTTCTTCGCCTTGGACTGTGCAGAGCGATTCATATTTTACTGGAGAATATTCAGCTTGTTCTGGTCTAATAAATGCAGAAGGAGCTTCAGAGCTGAAATTGAAAGTGAACATAACCGAAGCTGGAGAAATCAGTTTTTACCGGAAGGTTTCTTCTTTGGCAAATTACGGTTATTTGAAATTCTATATTGATGATGAATTAATTGGAGAATGGAGTGGAGAAAAGGACTGGGCTTGTGTTTCGTTTCCTGTAAATCCTGGTCTACGAACATTTTCCTGGGCGTATCAAAAAAATTCCAGTAATGTATCGGGGAGTGATTGTTGTTGGATAGATCATATAATTATGCCCCCCTATGAAAATTACTATTGGCCTCCTCAAAATCTAACTGCTGCAGGCGGATATGGATTTGTGTTACTATATTGGAAAGTACCTGAAGCGGGTGAACCTACTGGCTATAATATTTTAAAGAATAATGTGTTGCTTACTACCATTGCAGAAACCAGATATACGGATACTGATGTTGTAGCTGACATTTCATATGAATATACAGTTGTGGCAGTTTATGCCGAAGGTCAATCTGAATCAACATCTGCTCAAACTGCTATTCCAACTTCTGAAGTAGTTACCGAAACCATTATCGGAAACGGAATCATCCCAACTTCTAACTATGAAGGATGTCCTATCAATAATTATCGTAAAAGTTTACACGGTCAGATGATCTATACCGCTCGGGAGCTTAATCTACATGGTATTTTCGGTCCTACAATTATCACTCGTTTAGGATTTTATATAAACACAGCTTCAGCATATTCACTTCCCAATTTCAGAATTCGGATGGCACATACTACCGCAGAAGATGTAAGCCAATGGCTTGGCGAAGATGATCTTATAACTTGTTATCTGGCAACTAATTATCGACCGGTAGCTGGTGATTATGATATGCTCACTTTCTCAACTCCCTTTTTATGGAATGGGATAGATAATATATTAGTGGATACTGCTTTCAGTTTAACTGTGGCTGTAAATTCCTCTGGAACAGTTCTTTATACGGATACACCTAAAGGCTATCATTACACACGCAGTAATGTAGAGGATCAAACTGATGTTTTTACTGGAGGTGCTGTAACTATGTATAAACCAAATATGAAATTATCAGTTCTTACTCAACCAGATATTGCAGTGAACACCACCAATCTTTCTTTTGGAAATGTGCTTGCTGGTTATACAGCAGGTAAAACATTTAATATAACTAATACCGGAACAGGTTATTTAAATGGTGAAATTACAGTTCCTGCAGGTTATAAAATTGTATCCTTGGATGAAGAGCATAGTTCTTTATCATATTCTATTAGAGCTGATAGCACGGCTGTGTTTACTGTCCTTTTTGCACCTTTAGCACCGGGTGTTTATAATGGAATTATATCTATTACCCACAATGGGGAAGGGGAAGAGAGAATTATAAACTTAAGTGCAGTTTCTCTTACTGCGCTAAATACTCCTTTTATTGAGGGCTTCGAAAATTATTGTGAAAATTGGACTTTTGTAAACGAAGGTCAAACGAATAAATGGTTTTATGGGTTTATTGTTCCTCAATCGGGAAATGGAGGACTATTTGTAAGTGGTGATAATGGACTCACTAATTCTTATGTTCCTAATAGAGGCTCTACAAGTTATATATACAGAGATATTTATCTTCCCCAAGGAACCGAGAATTGTAAATTGCGTTTTTCCTGGAAAGGAATGGGGGAAGGAACAAATCCATATTTTGATTTTCTCAGGGTTTTTTGTGTAGAACCCAATTTCGTACCTCAAGCAGGAACTATGATAAGCAGTGGACAGCTTGGCACAACCTTAAATCTTTCCGATCATTGGAAAGAAGCCGATTTTAATATTCCTGAACCGGTTTCTGGTGTATATAAAAGAATCGTTTTTGCCTGGAGAAATGATGCTTCGGGTGAAACGCAACCTCCTGCTGCAATTGATAATGTTCGCGTTATATTAAATAGCAATACCGATTATGCTTATGTTTATGATGGATCAGCCACTGTAAATTTACCTGCGGTTTCGGACACCTTAGGCCATACCTATCATGGAAATCTAATTATTACTGGAATTACAGAACCTGATGAATATTTGGTAGTTACGGCTGGCTTTGCTTCTTTGAATGAACCTTTTTCTGATGCCGGAATGGATTTTACTGTTACAGGAGCCAATTTTAGTGGAGCCGAAATTACTTTTAACCATAATTTAGGTTATGTTCCTTATTACCTTGGTTATAAAATTGAAGGAAGAGGAGAGTGGATGACCTTTTCCGCTGCTCCAAATTGGACAGATAAAATTGCTTACTTTACAGTTCCCGTCTACTATGGAAATGCCACGAATATATCTTTCTGCTTTCCTCATGCGAATAATGTATCTCCATACTATCCAGAATTGAATGTAGTGCTCGATATGCAAAATGTAGTTAGCATAATATGGAAATGTAACTATACAGAAGGAATTTCTGCTTATCAAATATGGAGGGGAAGCAGCCCTTCTTTCAATTCAGCAGTTGCAGTAAGTGATCTAATCCCTCATCTTGATACCCAAGAAGAAAATTATGTCTATACCGATACTACAACTGATGAAAATACGCGTTATTTTTACTGGCTAAGAATTATCAATATAGATGAGTCTTCTAGTTATTGGGGACCAAAACTAATTGTTACTGGAACAGATCCATTACAACCACCTCCGGAAACTACTCTTTTGGGAGCGTACCCTAATCCATTTAGATATGGAACCAATATCAGCTACACTATCAAAAATGCTGGAAATGTGGAATTTAAAATCTATAACCTTAAAGGTCAATTGGTAAACAACTATCTCCAATACCATAATAATTATGGAACTTACATTTATGAATATACCGGTACAGACAAAAAAGGCAAGGAACTAGCCAGTGGACTATATATCTGCTATATGAAATTTGGGAATAAGACCTTTGTTCAGAAAATAATAAAGGCTAATTAAGTTAACTGCAAAAAATATAAACGGTTTTATCGATATAAAAGTTGAAGCGTTAAATGGTTGTTTAACCTAGTGATCGCTGTTGTGTAAATCAGAAGTTCAAAGTTCAGGGTACTGGAGTTCAAATCTGTCGTTCCTCCGAAAAAAATATTCTCTCACAGATTACACAGATTACACAGATATGAGTTTTAGAAACAAGGATTTAAGGATTAAGAGGATTTCTTCTTTAAAGTTCCGTTAGGAACGATACATAATAACGACGGGTTTTTAACCCGGCGATAAAAAGAATGCCTAAAAGAAGTCCCAGCGGGACGACAGATTTAAGCTTTAGAAACAAGGATTTTAGGATTTTAGGATTTAGAGGATTTATTTATAAGCCACCGAAACCACCGAAATCACCGAAAAAAATATCCTCACGCAGATCACGCAGATCACGCAGATTTGAGTTTTAGAAACAAGGATTTTAGGAATAGATTTTCGAAACAAGGATTTTAGGATTTTAGGATTTAGAGGATTTATTTATAAGCCACCGAAACCACCGAAATCACCGAAAAAAATACCCTCACGCAGATCACGCAGATCACGCAGATTTGAGTTTTAGAAACAAGGATTTTAGGATTTTAGGATTAAGAGGATTGAGTTTTAGAAACAAGGATTTTAGGATTAAGAGGATTTATTTATAAGCCACCGAAACCACCGAAATCACCGAAAAAAATATCCTCACGCAGATCACGCAGATCACGCAGATTTGAGTTATAGAAACAAGGATTTAAGGATTTTAGGATTAAGAGGATTTATTTATAAGCCACCGAAACCACCGAAATCACCGAAAAAAATAACCTCACGCAGATCACGCAGATCACGCAGATATGAGTTTTTGGAACAAGGATTTTAGGATTTTAGGATTAAGAGGATTGAGTTTTAGAAACGAGGATTTTAGGATTTTAGGATTAAGAGGATTTCTAATTTAAAGTTCCGCTAGGAACGATACATAATAACGACGGGTTTTTAACCCGGCGATAAAAAGAATGCCTAAAAGAAGTCCCAGCGGGACGACAGATTTAAGCTTTAGGAACAAGGATTTAAGGATTTTAGGATTAAGAGGATTTATTTATAAGCCACCGAAACCACCGAAATCACCGAAAAAAATATCCTCACGCAGATCACGCAGATCACGCAGATATAGTTTTTGGAACAAGGATTTTAGGATTAGATTTTAGAAACAAGGATTTTAGGATTTTAGGATTTAGAGGATTGAGTTTTAGAAACGAGGATTTTAGGATTTTAGGATTAAGAGGATTTCTAATTTAAAGTTCCGCTAGGAACGATACATACTAACGACGGGTTTTTAACCCGGCGATAAAAAGAATGCCTAAAAGAAGTCCCAGCGGGACGACAGATTTAAGCGACGGGTTTTAACCCGGCGAAAATCTTAAGTCCACTATTTTCAAGATGACTCAAACAAACAACTCCTCTTCCTCTCCTCCTCCTCCTGTCCTCAACCCATCGTTGAGGAGGAGTGAAGATTGGGTAGATGACAAGTTGTATATGGTCAACCAGCAAGAAAACTAAGGTGTTGGCTAAAACAATCTATATATGCTGTTAATTTTCCTGCAATTCTACCAATTATGATTGATAAATATATGTAGATGATAAGAAAGGATAATAAAGGGGGGATACTTTTTACCTTTACCGCTGAAAATAAGGGGAAAAAATTAGATTGACAGAATATGGAAATAGAGATAAAGATGATTTTATCTAAAAAAGGAGTTGAGAATGGCTTCAACATTAGTTTTGGGATGTATGTGGGGTGATGAAGGCAAAGCAAAGATAGTAGATTATTTAGCAGCTTCTGCAGATTTTGTTGTTCGTTTTCAAGGTGGTAGTAATGCAGGCCACACAATTGTATATGGCAATCAGAAATATGTGTTGCATACAATACCTTCAGGTATTTTATATCCTGATACAACCTGCTTAATTGGGGCTGGTGTATTAGTTGATCCCACTTTGATAAAGGAAGAAATACACAATTTGGAGAAAGCAAACATAGATTTTAGCAAGCGTTTGCTGATAGATTACCGGGCAGGAGTTGTACTCCCTTTACACAAACAGCTGGATATGGAAAATGAAACAAAGCTGAAAAAATCCAAAATTGGAACTACGGGAAAAGGAATTGGTCCTGCTTACAGTGATCTAACAGCCAGAATTGGGATAAGATTAGAGGATTTGGCTTATCCGGAGTATTTGTCGGAACGGCTGAAGCAACTGTATACTTATCATCATAAAAAGCTAACTGACGAGGAATTAACAAAGCAGATTGCTGAGTTGCAAGATTCCTGGAAATTCTTGAAAAAATACACTGGCGATGTAGAATCTATCCTAAATGATATAGCTAATATTAAAGATAAATCAATTCTCTTTGAAGGAGCACAGGGAACACTTTTAGATTTAAATTTTGGAACCTATCCTTATGTAACTTCTTCTCGGGTTATGACAGATGCTGCTGGCATTGGAACTGGTTTTTCTGCTCGCCGGATAGATAAGGTTCTGGGAATTTATAAAGCATATACTACAAGAGTGGGTGAAGGTCCTTTTCCCACAGAAATATTTACAGATATTGCAGACAGGATTAGAACTGCTGGCAATGAATATGGCTCTACCACTGGCAGACCAAGAAGAATTGGCTGGTTTGATGGAGTAGCCGCAAGATATTCAGCTCGCATCAATGCTTTGGATAATGCAGTAATCACCTGTCTGGATGTGCTGCAAGGATTAGATGAGCTAAAAATCTGTAGCGCTTATAAATATAAAGGCAAGCTATACAGGTCTATGAAGTTACATCCTTCCCAATTTGATAAAATAGAACCCGTTTATGAGAGTTTTGAAGGTTGGGATGCAGATATCTGTAACTGTAAAAATAAAAGTGAATTACCAAAAGCAGCCAGAGATTATCTGGAAGCAATTGAGGACTTTCTGGAAACCCGTATCTGTCTTGTTTCTGTGGGAAGAGAGAGGGAACAGACCTTTACAATAAAAGAAAGAAAGAGGTAACTGCAAATGCTGCGCCATATTATCCTTACCGTTATGTTTTGTCTTTTATTCGGTTTTTTAGCCGCTCAGGTAGATTCGTTATATTTACCTCAATTCGCTAATCCCTTTTATGATACCTTTAGCAGAAATTATAATGGCACTACTGCAGCTGGAAGAGGTTATACCGGTGTTGCTATTTTGGGTGGTATGGATAATGCTCTTTTGAATCCTGCTTCTGTGCTTCCAGGACTTGGAACTATTCTTGTGGAGATGAATGTAAAGCCCTCTATGGAAGCTGATGGATATCCTATGTATGCCAATTATGTTTCCAAGGTTCCTATTGGGATGTTGGCAATAAATGCTACAATTGCTAGTAAATTTTCAGCTGGATTGCTATATAGCAATCCCAAATCTATTACCCTGGAGGATTTTTCCTTCTATACCAATCAGGGGCAGAATATGATACAACGCTTTCCTACTTATAATCTGCATCAAGCTACAGCAATGGTGGCCTATCATAGGGGTCCTCTGCATCTGGGGTTGAATTTACACAATCAAATTCATTATATAGACGATCCAATTTTTCTACGAAGTTATGATAGAGTAAAAGAATTTGCATATAATTTGCGTGTTCAACCCGGTTTAATATATGAATTTAGCAATATGAATATGGGTTTAACTATGATGCCTTCCTCCAAATTTGACTGGGATTTAAAATATGCCAGTTATGAAGCTGTTTTGCCTTTATGGATAGCGGGAGGGGTTCAATTTGCCACGGCGAAGTATGGAATTGCGGCAGAGGGCGAATGGGAACAAACCAGCGATATTTGTGATAGTTTTGAAGACCGTTATACCTTTAAAGCTGGATTGGAAAAATATAGTGGGGATCTGGCATACCGTTTGGGTTATCACTTTAGTTCCAATGTCTATAGTGGGATGATACCCTTGGCAGTAAACTATGCCAATCCTGATACTTCCAATGCTTGGGATAGTGTTCCGGAACTAATATACATCAAGGATAATGCCCAACATTCTATCACGGCAGGTATAAGCTATTATTCAAAATATGGCTCTCTGAATCTTGCGTTGATGCAGGTTGTTGCTGGAGACATAAAAAAAACTCAGGTGAATATATCCCTTGGTTTCTATCTGAAAAAAATCATTCATAAAAGGAACCCACTTTGATGCATAGACCTACAGTGCAAATCCGCAAAATTGATAATTACCATTTGCCCGAGGTAGAAGAAGCGGTTGCTAATTTTTTCTCCAGTATCAAATCCCCAAAAATGCACAAGGCAAAAAGGGTTTTAATAAAACCAAATGCCTTAGGGGCTTATGCTCCAGAACGGGCAATCACTACGCATCCTATTGTTTTAGAAGCAATTATCCGCTATTTTCTGAAAAGGGATAAGGAAATCTGGATTGGAGATAGCCCGGGAGGTTCTGTAGCTTTTGATAAAGTGTGGCAGACCTGTGGATTTGCTTCTCTTGCAGATAAATATCCTGTAAAAGTGGTAAATTTTTCCACTACCAATTTTCGGACACTCAGCTATCAGAATCTGCAAATAAAAGTTAGCGAAGCATTATTCCAATGTGGTATAGTGATTAATGTAGGCAAGTATAAAACTCATCAATTAACTTCTTTTACAGGAGCTCTGAAGAATCTTTACGGATTTGTGCCTGGGCTTATTAAAAGTGAATATCATAGAGCAAATCCAGATACAACAAGTTTTGCCAATTTGTTGGTAGCTCTGTATGCAAGTATCCGTAACAGAATTACTTATAGCATAATCGACGGTATAACTGGTATGGATGGAAATGGTCCTTCAGCTGGTAAACCCAGAGATTTCGGGCTTCTTTTTGGTTCAACATCAATACCTGCTTTGGATTATACTGCTTCTCGGATTATGGGTTTTAGACTGAAAGATGTTCCCTATTTAAGTCCTGCTTTGCATTTAGAAGGCATATTACCGTCGCATATTGATATTCCTATTTCTTTTCGTAACTATCAACTAACGGATGCAGATATCAAAACTGTGCGTTTAACTCAGAAAACCCTGAAATATGTACCAGGCATTGCTCGTAAAGCATTTCGGAAGGTTTATTACTTTTATCCTGAAGTTAGTGACCGCTGTAGAAGATGTGGTATCTGCGTGAACAGCTGTCCAGTGAAGGCTATCAGCTGGCAGAAGAATGCAAATCCCTATATTCATAGAGAGCAATGTATTAAATGCTTATGCTGTCACGAGCTCTGTCCTTATCAAGCAATAGATATCAAGAAATCATTCATAGCTAAATTGGGGATATAATGAAAACAAAAGATAAGAAGCGAAGTCCACAGTTCCGTTTTTTCTTTTGGGGAGCAATAGTTCTGCTGGTTATCTGGATTTTATTTTTAGCTAACAACAGTTTTTTAAACACTTGGAAACTGAAGCATAGGGTTGAACAGTTGGAGAAAGAAACTGCTGCCCTGAAAGCTCAAAATGATAGTTTAGCGATGGAAAATAACCGCTTGAAAACAGATCCTGAAGCAGCTGAAAAAGCTGCCAGGGAAAATTTTGGGCTAACTAAACCAGATGAAACCGTCTTCCGTTTTGTTCCTGCCAAAGATGATGAACCCGATAAATAGTCATTCCAACCTTTACGATATATCTCTTTTCACCAGTATTGAACAGGAAATGCGATCCACGCTAAAAAAGCTAATTGGTGATTTTATTATAGCTGATGATAGTACCCGTTCAGAGATTGAAGAACAAGTTATAGAGATAGTAGTTTCCGCCTGCTCTGAGAACTGTGAGAATCCGCTATATTGTGAATATGTAGGTTTGATTATTCAATATTTGCTGGATTATTTTCTGCAGATAAGAACCACCCACGAAAGTGAATTTTATCATTTTCTCAATTTCCTGAGCCACTTTCCCATAACTCAGGATTCACCCTATTATTCATATATTGCCAAGAGTGCGAAAGAAAAACAGGAAAAAGAACAAGAATATATAGAACTCTTCAATCAACTTCAGCTTTTATATATATTAACCGAAAATGGAGATTATGCAAATGCCGCAGAATTTTTAAGAATTCTGGAACCGAAAGTAGATATAAATAATTTGGGATTATGGATTCTTATTCAGCTTTCCAAAGCAGGTGTTTTGCGTTATCAAAACCAACATAGAGAATTGCTTAGAACACATTTGGACTTAATAATTGAAATTTACAATAGAGATGGCAGCGATTGTGCCATAAATTTAATTATCCGCTGGCTAATTTCTATTCCCTGGCATAAGCAGGGCATAATTAAAAAGTACTTATTATTACGAATGTACGATTACCTCGAAGAACAGAAATCTTTGAATAGTGCGATGGTGCTCTATGAACTTTTTACTTTAGAAGATCGTTTTGTTTCTTCTGCAGAAAAGATAGAATATCAACGGGTATTAATTAAATATCCGGCTTCTGTATTAAATGTGCAACAGCTACATTCGCTTTATTTTTTTGCAGGATACTATAATTGCGGGGTACTTTCCAATTTTAAGGATTCGATTCAAAATTACCAATATTCCAATTACTTTCTGCATAAAAGTTGGGATAGTTTGCTCAGTTTATCGCATTTTATGAGAGATTGTCTTGATCCTGAACATTATTATTCAGCTATGCCTTTTTTAGAAAGCCGCATCAGAGAACTAAGTAATCAGGCATCTTTACAGAATAATGCTTATGTGGAAAGCTTGCAGGCAAATTTCTATAAAATTGAGGAACTCTATGAAAAAGTTGGAGAGCTTTCATTAACAGATAGCTTAACGGGTTTACGCAATAGACGATATTTGGAAGGTAATATCTTTCAAATGATCGTTTTAGCTGCCAGACATAATGTCCCTGTTTGCTTTAGTATGATTGATATCGATTTCTTTAAATTGATTAATGATAACTATGGACATCTGGTTGGTGATTATGTCTTAAAAGAAATTGCTGCTATCCTTAGTGCCGAGTTTCGTAAAAGTGATGTAATTGTGCGTTATGGAGGAGATGAGTTCTTAATTATTTTGTTCGATTCTGATCCTAATTTAAGTTATTCTATGATGGAAGAACTACGGAACAAGATTGAAGTACACACTTTTGAATATCAAAATCTGAAGATTAATATTACGATCAGTATTGGTATTGCTTGTGATTTTCATAAAAGCAATAAACCCACTAATCTTTCTAAATGTATCTCCTTTGCAGATCAGGCCTGTTATGCGGCTAAAACGAATGGCCGGAACCGCGTTGAAATTTATAAATCAGAAAAACAACCTGAGAACAATTGTTAGATGCATATCTATGATTTCCCACTTGACATATATACCAATTGCTTTCAATAAGTAATTATATAGGAGTTTAGAAATGGCGAAAGTAACAATAAAGAATCTGAATAAGTATTTTGAAAATGGCTTTCATGCCGTAAAAGATGTTTCTTTTACTGCCGAAGATAAGGAATTTATAGTTTTAGTTGGCCCTTCAGGTTGTGGGAAAACAACTATTCTAAGAATGATTGCCGGTTTGGAAGATATCTCTTCTGGTGAAATCTATATTGGAGATACCTTAGTTAATGATGTTCCTCCCAAGGATAGAGACATAGCAATGGTCTTCCAAAACTATGCTCTTTATCCTCATATGACGGTGTTTGACAATATGGCTTTTGCCCTAAAAATGAGAAAAATGCCCAAAGAAGAAATCAAGATAAAAGTGAGTAACTCAGCAAAATTATTGGGCATAGAGAGTATGCTGAAAAGAAAACCAGGTCAACTTTCAGGTGGACAAAGACAGCGAGTAGCCTTAGGAAGAGCCATTGTTCGTAATCCGAAAGTTTTCCTTTTTGATGAGCCCCTTTCTAATCTAGATGCAAAATTGAGAGTAGCTATGAGAGCAGAAATTGTGAAATTGCATAAAACAATCGGTAATACTATGATTTATGTTACACATGATCAAGTAGAAGCTATGACGATGGCAGATCGTATTGCTGTTATGAAAGATGGAGTTATTCAGCAAATTGATTCTCCCCTGAAAATATATAACGATCCAGCTAATGTATTTGTTGCTGGTTTTATTGGTAGTCCTGCTATTAATATGACTACAGGGAAAATTGCTCGCACTAATGGTGCTCTGCATTTTGTAAGCGATGATTATTTGTTAAAACTTACTCCCCGTCAGGAAGAGATCTTAAAAAATTATGAAGATAAAGCTATTATTATGGGTATCCGACCTGAAGATATATACGATTCAAGGTTTGATGCCTTAGCAGATTTCCCCCAAAAAATTATTACCAAGGTAGATTTTGTTGAGCCATTGGGAAACGAATATCATGTGGTTTTAACAACTGAACATAATGAATTTATCGCACGCTTTGATCCAAAAGAATTACCGAAAATGGGACAAGACTTAAGTATTACTTTTGATATGACTAAAGCTCATTTCTTTGATCCAACAAGCGAAGCAAACCTATATTAAGCTAGCAACCTTTATGTAACCAAAGGATTTATCCTATGAGGTTCAAAGTAGGGAGAGAGTATATTGTGGTTATTACTACAATGCTCATCCTGCTTTGTTACAGTAGCTATTTGATATCGGTAACTACGGAAAATTCTGCTTCTGCAAGTGCCTTATCTGGGGTAACTATTCTTTCTGATTCACCTGCTGATTATATATTATCTCCAATTATAGGTTCCAGTGGAATTTGCCTTAGCTGGCAACAACCCTATAGTATCGACGAAATCAATATATACGGTTTGCATAGTGCCTTCAAGGTAAAGCCCATTATTGTGGCAACCGGTATTGCATATTTGGCACATCCGGATTATCGGTATCAAGATGAATATTTGGCTTTAAGTGCTGAGTGGTCTTGTTTTCATTTTGGGCTAACTCAACATCTGGTCTATGAAAAGATAGAAGAGCAAAGTTGGTTTACCTGGGATAACGATTTAGCACTTGCTTTGCAGAAAAATAAAATTAAAACGGAGATACGCTGTAACCATCTTAGAACCGAAGACATAGCTGTAACTTTATCGGCAGCTGTGATAGCAAATGAATCTTCCAGTTTTTCATCTACATATTCTTGGCGCAAAAACGACAGAAATAACTACTGCCTGGCAACTTCTTTTGCCATAGCAAAACCCTTATTACTTCAATGTTCTTGGCAAAATGAACCAGCTCGTTTTGGAGTTGGGATGAAGGTTATGCTAGGTAAAATGAGTGTGATGTATGCAGTTAGAACTCATACAGAATTGGGCTTAACGCATATTGTGGATTTGGGTTCTGCTTGGTGAAGGTTTCAGTTTGTTTCACTTTCCTACTGTTAGTTTGTTGTCTTTTCCTATTTGCTGAAGTTGAAGAAATTCCAGAATTAGATACAGAAAATCTTGAAGACAACTGGTTGAATCTATTATATTCAGAAATAGAGGACGGGAAATATAACTTTGGACTGAATAACAGATTAAAATATTCAGAGAATTGCCTTACTAATTTTCGGTTACAGCAAAAAGAACTATGCTTGAATCTAAACCTTTATTTTAAAGAAAGTTCAGAATTAGATGCTAATTTTCAGCTGTCCCGTTTACCCTCAAAAAATAACCGTTCCGAAATATATTTCGGTTCCTATCGTCCAGCTTTCGGATTGGGAACAGTATTAAAAAAAAGCGGAGAAAAAACTCTTTTTACTGTTAATAGACCTGCTCATCCAGTATACTATTCACCTTTTGGAGCGGCAACGATTGTGCGGATAAATAGTGTATCCTTATTTTTTATGGGTTCGGGACGAAAACGCAATGCTTCCTTAAAAGAGAATAAAATAAACTCTCTGTATAAAACAATCCATTCTGAAAGCCCTGTAGTGCAAGAGAATATCCTTGCTGGGGGATTGGAATATCAAATGAATAATAGCCAATTTGGCATTTTGGTATATGAACAAAACTACGATAGAAACTTTGTAGATTCACTTATGGCAAAAAAAATGCAAGTTTATGCCTTTTCTACCAAAATGAATAGGGAAAATATTACGATAGCTACTGAGCTTGCTTATCTGGAAAAAGACCTCGCCTTGCAGACAACTTCACAATTCAGCTATCATAATATTGCTCAAGAAATTAGCTATGCCTATCGCCAGGGAAATCAATTACCAGTTTATGCTGCCAAACCATATCTTTTAAGTAGTAAGGGAGAAAGCCAAGAAATTAACTGGAATCTGAATTATCAGCCACATAAAATAGTGTATTTGGACTTGCGCTATGCCCTAATCAGGAAAAATAATTGCCTGAAAAGTCCAGTTTGGAATTCCCGCAGTATAATAAACCTTTCTTTGAAACCTTCTTCAACAGCGATAAATCTGCAATTGACCAGATTGGATAAAGAAATTATATCAGAAAACGATAGTAGTTATATTACTACCCTCCCTGTCCATTATCGTTTTCGTCTAAAGGTTAGGCAGGAACTGAACGAAAATATGGATTTTACCTTGCTCTGCCGTTACCACTATGAAGATAAAATGGAACTTCATAAAAATAGCTTCTATTGGGAAAACGCCTTTCGCTACAGCCAAAAGCGAGTTGCTATTTCTACAGGAATAAAAACTTGGCAGACCTTAAATATGCTTATTATACCTGATGAATATACAGAAAATCCCTCGGGAACTATAGCCACAGCAAGTGATGAGAACATATTTTTTATTGTGCTAAGCTATAAAGGGAATTTGTTTCAGTGTAAAACGGAAATGCAACAATCTTGGCTAAATGGCAACCGCTCTCTCTATTTTTCTATTAGTATATAATACAAGAAGATATAAATCAGCAACGGCCTTTCCATTAATTATATGGAGTGTGGCTAAAGGAGAAAAATGTGTTTCCTGCAGTTATATTTTCTTTAGCTTATAGAGATTTAGTGGGTTACGATGTTGGTAGTGATTACTTTAGCACTAAATGCATAAGTCCATCACACAAAAAAGATATAACTATTTATAACCTCATTAAAAACCTATCACTTATTCATCCATTAACCTGTTCCATCCATTCTAAAACAGCATTATGAAATATCTCTTTCAACTGCAAGCAGGCGGATAAGTTTAATTCTCCTGTCCATTCATCCATAAAGATTTTTTTAAATTCTACAGCAACGCAGATTACTTTATCACCAAAAGTACTGTTTATCCAACGAGAAAAATATCCACCTGAGAATTTAACATCACAGCGGCAATCCAGTTTTGAATCTACACAGGGTTTGTTATCGATCAGTAGACGCAATTTTTCTATTGTTTGATATTTGCTCTCTGGCAGATTATTTCTTCCCAAAATAATATCGGGATTTTCGTTTTGAGGGTCTGGAGCTGCATTTGGTCCACCTCTGCGATGATTATAGCTATGTAAATCTAAAATAATCAGTTTAGGGTTGTTATGTAGTAAGCGTTCAATTTGATAGTGGGCAGTTCTATAAAATGCTTCATAAGCTTTAATAAGCATTTCATTAAGTTTTTCTGGCACAGGATGTTTTCTCACTTGTAAGCCCCAGGCATCTTCTGGTTTTTGGTAAACAGCTTTTTCTGGAGAACGGTTCAAATCTACGGCAAAGCGACTGGTTTGAACAACAATTCTATTTGGAAAGGTTTCTGCGAAAATACTTGTATATGGGTCTTCTTCTCGTAATCTGGTATCTTCGGAAATTCCACAACCCTGGAGAAGTTCTTCTGGCAAATAATGGCCATTATGGATGGCAAAAGCAAGGATAGGAAAATTAGAATTTCCCAGATAGGTATCGTTGTAAATCATTTATCTATCATTTCCAAGTACTGCATAAGGCTTTCTAAAATGGCAAGATACTGTTTAACATTTTCTAAGCTTACCTTCTTGTTAGCTATCCAAGAAAATATTGTATCAAACTCGATATCGGTAATATTTGTTGCTCTTTCTACAGCGGCATCATATTGGGGAGGGGCAGAGCCATCTTTCAGATAACAAATCCCTTTTAATACTGGCAGAATGTTTGTGAGAGTTAAGGCAATAATATTAGCCATCTTTTTGGAGTCGGTTTTCATTTCCAGATAGGACAAACGAGTAAGCAACCATTTGCTTTTAATTTCGCGTTCCATTTGTAAACGCAGGTTTACTGGATCAAATTTAAGTGTTTTTAGGAGATCTTTTTTAACGAAAAGATTCTCGTAATTGCTGGAAACGATATCCAGAAATTCCAAAGGGTATGAATCCAAAGAGCTTTCCGCAAAATTACGGTTGATCAATAAAGGGAAACGCAATTTTCTCTTTATGGTATAATTCTTTAAGGAATCAAGTGATTCCAAAAGGTCTGGAGGATCTTCTTCCAGAATGATTACACATTGAGGTTGAAAATCCGTATAAACAGCCACCTGTAAAAGAGAATCCTGAATCCCAGTTAAAGTGCTCATTACATTAGAGAAATCTTTATTCATAGCTATTCCTCTTGGTTATTGTTAATTTTGTTCAAATAATTATTTGCACAGGCGCGAGCCATATTTCTGATGCGGGAAATATAGGAAGCACGTTCTGTAACACTTATCACTCCTCTTGCTTCTAATAAATTAAAAGTATGGGAACAGTGAAGTAACATATCATAGGCAGGGTAAACCAGTTGTTTACTCAGCAAAGCATTACACTCTGTTTCATAATCCTGAAAAAGCTGAAACAACAATTTGGTATTTGCCAATTCGAAGTTGTATGCACTATACTCTTTTTCCCGCTCATAAAAAAGTTCTGCATATTTTGTGGTTTCATTCCAAGCCAGCATTCTATAATCATCTACATTTTGAATGTACATAGCTAGCCGTTCTAAACCATAAGTAAGTTCAACACTAACAGGAAAGACATCTATGCCTCCAACCTGTTGAAAGTAAGTAAATTGAGAAATTTCCATTCCATCCAACCAAACTTCCCAACCCAAACCCCAAGCGCCTAAAGTTGGTGACTCCCAATCGTCTTCAACAAATCTGATATCGTGTTTTTCTATCTCGATACCAATAGCAGCTAAACTTTTTAAATATAGATTTTGAATATCATCAGGAATGGGTTTGATAATCACTTGAAACTGATAATAGTGTTGAAAGCGATTAGGATTTTCTCCATAACGACCGTCTTTAGGTCTGCGACATGGTTGCGGATAAGCAATAGCACAGGGTTTTTTCCCTAAAGTTCCAAAAAAAGTGGAAGGATGAAAGGTCCCTGCTCCCATTTCTAAATCGTAGGGCTGAATTAGGCAGCAACCCTTTTTTGCCCAATAATCTTGCAGTGTAAGAATGATATCTTGAAAGTTCATTTTTTATCCTGTGTATATTTTTTACAGGTCTGCTGGATCTGGGTTAAATCATTTTTCAAATCCAGTAGTACTTCTTTAATTTCAGGTTTCATACCAGATACTTCGTTTATCGAAGTGGAAGATTCGTCAAGAGCATCTTTGGCAATTTCCTGAATAGTAGTTCGTTCCTGTTTAATTTTTTGCCTTGCGCCTTCAATTGTATAGCGCTGATTATACAATAAATCATAAATTTTACGCAATAATAGTACCTGTTTTTCACTATATTTGCGAATGCGTCCTGAATTCTTTTTAGGTTTTATCCAGGGAAATTCACTTTCCCAATAACGGATAACATGTGGCTTAACATTTAATAGATTACTCACTTCCCCGATAGTATAGTAATATTTTTTCATAAGACCTCACTTTTTAAGCTTCTTTTTTAAGGAAGCTGTAGATGAAAAGTCCTGCCACCAGAATTACAAAAATCCACGGATACCAATATATATAACGGTAAACTGGTATTTTGGGGCAAATAATAAGCGGTGCATACAGGTTAGTTATTTCAAAGAGACCTGCTTTAGTTAAAATGCGACCAAAGGGGTCTACAATTAAAGAAATACCTGTATTAGCACTGCGATAAATTTGGATTCTGTTTTCCACAGCACGAAATTTTGCCATAACAGAATGCAGCCAGGGTCCGTAGGAAGTGCCAAACCAGGCATCATTAGTAATATTAACTAAGAAATCAGTTTTTTTATAGCTGCCGGTGTCCTTATCTTTCCTAATAGCCATTTTTTGATGGAACTCTGCAAAAGCAAGCTCGTAACAAATGGACGGAGAAAATTCTAAACTGTCCGTTTGATAGTAAGCAGGCCCATTTCCAAATTCCCAGTTGGCTTGGCCAAATTGCAGTTTCCAGAGAAACGGAAATAAATTCAGCCATAACATTCGCTCTCCTACAGGCACCAAGATATTCTTATAGTACAATTCAGAAATGGATCCATCGGGTTTGAAAAGGGCTGCGGCATTGTAATATAATTCATCGTTAATGTGATTATCGGGAGCTAAAGTAAAATGCGGGAATCCAGTAAAGATCTCCAGATTGTATTTCTGCATCAGCTCTCTTAAATAGGTTTTGGCATAATTATCATACATTAAATAGACAGGTATTGCTGCTTCTGGGAAAATGATTAGTTTGGTAGAATCTTCGGCTGCTTTAGCACAAAGAGTATCATAACGATGCAAAATTTGCTGATAAGCTTCTTCATCCCATTTTTCTTCTTGAGGAATAGAAGGTTGCATAATAGCTATTTTGGGTTCCTGCTTTTGCATAGGTAATGAATGTAAACAATAAATTCCATAACCAATCCAGAGAATAAAGATGCCGACAAGATAAAGTAGTCCTCTCCGATTTTTTTTAATTAAAACTTCATAAAGCAGAACATTAATCACCAAAATCAGAAGAGAAATCAGAATTACTCCTCCCAAATCTGCTGCCTGAATTAAAACAGTATAATCGGAGAGCGAATAAGCATTATTAAACCAGGGAAATCTGGTTTCACCAAAATTTTGGAGATATTCAAAACTAAGCATTACCAAAATAAACCCCGGGTAAAAAAGATATCCAGATACTCTACTAATTCTATTAATTGCATAGAAGCATAGCCAGTAAAATAGAAAATAAAAGATACAGATACCAATTAACCCCAAAAAAGTTACTCCCGCTATCCAATACATAACAACGCCAATATAAACGAGGGAAAAAATCATCGCTGCTTGCCATAACTTCACTTTTCTGCTCTCTAATACATAAAGTAAGGGTATCCAACCTGTAAATGCCAGCCAACCTAAATGTAAAGGTAAACGCGATAGGGAAAGCAATAAAGCCGAAAATAAAACCCAAAGTAAAGGAGGCATTTATTCCACCTGCGAATAGACTATTTTTAAAATGCGGACTTCTTCACCTTGGTGTAACGCTAAGATATTATTATGAATAAATATTAGTACTTTATCTTCGGTTAAGGGTAAATAGGCGGGACTGTTCAAACACTTCAACATTCCTTCATTATAACAAATGCCGTTATTGAACATATCATAAACAACCTGCCCGGGTTCATCTTTTACAAATTGGCCTAACAAGGAAAAGATGTGGCTAAGATTGTTATCTTTATCGTAGGCGATTAAATAATCATGATTGCAGGAGAGTGAATTGATCTGCTGCAATTGAAATCTGCCGAAACGATTTTGTTCGGTGCCATCAATTCCTGAATAGTTAATTATTTCCCCACTTGCAGAATCGAAAATGAACATTTCTTGTTCTTGATATATGCATAGGCATTTTGGTTGAACGCTTCCTTTTAACTCAATACTGCCTGAAGGTTTACCGTCCGAAATAAATTTCTTAACACTCTTGGTAGAGGAATCTAACACATATAAACTATTATCAGTTCCCAAAGCCATATCAGCCAGATATTGAAAGTTTACTTTAGAACTGCCTAAACCACCTAAAACATTTTTCAGTTCTCCATCCTGAAAGATATATATTTCCTGATTTTTTACACTCATTGCATAGAGCGTATTGCTTTGTGAATGATACAGAATTTTATCCGTTTGCATACCCAGGGGGATCGTATTGATCAAACTGAACTGTTCAATATTCATTGGAGGCTGGGGGTTAATTCCAGAACAGGCAAAAAGGGTAAATAGCATAATAGCATAAGCCAAAATAAGGGCTAAAAATAGAAGCTGTTTCATAAGGCTAATCCTTCATAATTTGTAAATCTCTTAACTTACCCTGAATGGTTACATTATTACCAAAGCGATTATACTCAAGAGTATAGGCAATATTCAGCTTACCAGCTTTTCTTAGTAGAGGTAGATAATCACCCATATTATAACCAATCAAATCAAAATTAATACCATCCTTAACTACTTTTAGTTTCAGATGATTACGCCCTACATTATAAGGATAACTGGCAATGGTAACATTCTTCGTCATAAAAACTGGACGAGTATTATCTGGACCATAAGGTGCAAAAAGATCTAAGGCATCAAGCAGCATAGTGTTTATATCGTATAGCTCAATTTCCGCATCAATCTGTAGTGGGGGCTGAATTTGTTCTAAGCGTAAATGATCAGCCACATATCTGGTTAATTCATTTTCAAAACGATCAAGGTATTCTTGATATACAGTTAAACCTACGGCATATTTATGCCCACCAAAACTGTGTAGATTATGCTCTGTTTGTTTCAGTGCCTCAAAAAGATCAAAATCGGCTACACTACGTCCAGAACCACTACCAAAACCATCTTTGAATGAAATCATTATTACTGGTCGATAATATTTTTCCACTAGTTTGGAAGCGACAATTCCAATTACCCCAGGATGCCAATCATCGGAAGAAATAACCATACAAGATGTCTGCTGCATATCTTTGTATTTTTTTTCAATAATCTCACAGGCCTCCTGAAAGGTCTTTTGATCTTCCTGCTGGCGTAAAGAGTTTTGATGTTCAATAATTTCAGCCAGTTCCATACTTTTTGCCTCATCGGTAGAAATCAACAATTCTACAGAAACAGAGGCACTTCCCATTCTGCCGGCTGCATTGATTCTGGGTGCAATACCAAACACTATATCGCTGGTATCCAGATTTTTTTGATTTAAGCCGGAAATTTGAATCAAAGCATTTAAGCCCAGGTTCTTTTTCTCAATTAAGTGCTGAAGCCCAATTGAAGCAAAAATTCGATTTTCGGAATTGAGAGGAACAATATCGGCTATAGTTCCAACTGCTACAAGATCCATATACTTAAGCTTGTTTTCTGCAGTATCAATTCCCAGTTTCATATATATGGCTATCAGCAATTTGTAAGCAACTCCAACTCCAGCAAGATGTTCATAAGGATATTTCATTCCAACTAGTTTGGGATTAATAATAGCAAAAGCAGGAGGAAGCTCATCTTTGGGGTTGTGATGATCTGTAATTATTATTTCCATCCCCATAGAATTTATGGCGTTGTTCTCTTCAATAGCATTCACTCCACAATCTACACTAATAATGAGTGAAGAACCATTTTCCCTTAAAGTATCTAAACTGGTTAAGGATAAACCATAACCATCTATCATTCGATGGGGGATATAAAAATCAATATTGGCACCAATGCGTTTCAAACCTAAATATAATAAGGCAGTAGCAGTTGTGCCATCAACATCATAATCGCCATAAATCGTTATCTTCTCTTTGTTATCTATGGCTTTCAAAATCCGTTGCACGGCTTTTTCCATATCCGGAAAGAGAAAAGGATCATATAAATTTTCCATAGAAGGATTAAAGAATTCTTGTGCCTCCGAAGAGGTCTTAATCCCTTTACGATACAATAATTCAGCTACCAAACGCGGTAGCTTTAATTCCATTCCCAACTTTTCAATATCGGAAAGTAGTTCTTTACCTGGAGGTGCAGGTATTAACCAGTTCTTGTTCATTTTTTTGCCTTTATCTTTTTTATTTATTTGTATCTTATTCTGGTACGAAACTAACAGATTTACAGCATATTACAACATTTTCTTAAGAAAATAATGCGTATCGTATCCGCTAAATACTATAATAATTGAAAGCTATATCGTGTAAAGAATTATTTTTCCCTCGCACTTCAAAAAGAAAACACTCTTGTTCAGTTTCCATTTCACAGATTAATAGGTTAACAAATCAAGTAGCAAAGGTGAAACCTGCATTACAAATGTAAAGTATAATTCTAATTACACCAATTATCAGGTTTCTACATAATAACTATTGACTAAAATCAATATGGTATTAAAAAGGACACAAATTATATATATTATGAGGTGCTAAATGTTGTTAGCAAGCTTTCTAGAGCCCCGTAATATCCTGTTTGAAAATAGGGTATTAACTAAAGAACAGCTGTACCAGATTTTAGTTGACCGCCTTTGCAGTCAATATAAATTACCTATTTGCGGGTCTAAACTTATGGAGCTAATATTACAGCGGGATGAAGAAGTTTCTCCAGCTTATTCTACAGGAATAGCTATCCCTCATATTAGGATGGAAAATTTCAACGATACTTTGATAGCTATGGCTTTTCTGCAGAACCCCTTGGATTATAATGGAATTAAAGTCTCTTGGGTGGTGCTTATTATAACTGATAAAACAAGTTCCAAGCTCTATCTGAATATAGTGGCTGCTTTACTAAAGTTATCTAATGATAAAGAAGCTGTAGCTGATCTTCATAACACAGGTGATGGACATAGCGTTATCCAATATCTAAAAAAGAAAGAAGTGGAAGTGAAAAAAGATGTTACTATTGCCGATATTATGGTTCAAAAGCCAATAGCCGTTCACCCAGAAAACACTTTGCGCGAACTGATCAATTTAATGTGTGTGTACAGAGTGGCTGGTATGCCTGTAGTGGATGCAACAGGAAAATATATAGGAGAAGTAAATGTCCTAAATCTACTTAAAGTTGGGATTCCTGATTTTGTTATGATGCTGGATGATTTAAGCTTTCTTGCTTCTTACGAACCCTTGGAAAACCTTTTAGAAAAACAAGACCTGCTATTAGTTAACGATATAATGGCTACAGACGAGAAAACTCTTTCCCCAGAAACATCTATAATCGAAGCGGTGTTTTTAATGTTCACTAATAAAAAACGATATCTATCCGTAGTAAAAGAGGGAAAACTTGTAGGCTTGGTTACGGCAATGGATATTTTAACAAAGGTTATAGCGGTGTAAATAATGTTGTTAATGATTATTGCTTTATTGGTCTTTATCGTTACTTATCTTTGCATCATCACGGAGTGGGTAAACAAAATGCTTGCTGCGCTGATTGGTGGTTTTGTTATCATTGTTTTGGGAGTGGTAGACCAAACCATTGCCTTCTCTGCAATTGACTGGAATGTAATATTCTTTCTGATAGGAATGATGCTTACTATTTCCGTGATGCGAGAAACGGGAATGTTTATGTATATCGCTATTAAGACAGCAAAAATAGCCAAGGGAAGTCCACTGAAAATTATGGCTTTGATGTTTATGGCTACTGCGCTTATCTCTGCTATTTTAGGCAGTGTTACGACGATAATGATTTTGATTCCGATTGTGTTGTTAATTTCGGAAGAACTGAAAATAACTCCCGTTCCTTTTATCATCACTATGGTTGTTGCTTCTAATATGGGTGGAGCAGCAACAATGATTGGTGATCCACCTAATATTCTAATCGCCAGCGCCACAAAATTTACCTTTGTGGATTTTGTTTTGAATTTAACTCCTATAATCTTGATAATTGTAGCTTTCAGCCTGGGTTTAATTTGGCTTTTATACAGAGGGAAAATGCGTGTAAGTAATGAACGGCGAGCCAAGATAATGGAATATAACGATAAGAATTTAATAACAAACCATAAACTTTTGTGGATTACTCTTAGCGTTGTAGGTTTAATGCTACTGGCCTTTATTTTCCAAAAACCTTTGCACCTGGAAAACGCTACTATCGCTATGGCTGCAGGTCTTATACTTGTTTTTGTGGGGAGTAGGAAAAAGGTGGAAACAATTATCCTTAATGATATAGATTGGATTACCATCTTTTTCTTCATTGGCCTTTTTATGATTGTAGAGGGTTTGGTGCATACCGGCTTTATTGATTTATTAGCCCAAGGTGTGATATCTGTAACAAATGGAGAACCGAAAACTACTTCTATGGTCATTCTTTGGCTGTCTGGCATTTTTTCTGCCTTTGTTGATAATATACCTTTTGTAGCAGCTATGATACCTATGATCGAACGCATAGGAGAAGTTATTACAGACCCAGTTCAAATTAAACCTCTTTGGTGGGCTCTATCCTTAGGAACCTGTTTGGGAGGAAATGGAACATTAGTTGGTGCCTCAGCGAATATTGTAGCTGTGGGAATTGCAAATCGTAACGGTTATAAAATAAGCTTTATGGATTATACTAAGATAGGCGTTCTCTTTGCTCTTGAATCTGTAATCCTCTCTTCTTTGTATATCTGGATAAGGTATTAATCTGCAATAAAGACATTCTGTCGTTCCTCTCACAGCCAAATTAGGTGGCTGCTGCTAACTTTCATATAAGCTTGATAGTATGTATATAGTGGGTTGACGAGGACATCAACTTTCCTGGAATAAAGACATCCTCGTCATTTCACTTTCAACCTAACTTCTCAGTTATGGCTAACTTGCACTTTAACCAGAACTTAGGTTTCCAATGAATGACGAGGAAGTCAACCTTGTTATTTTATTGTTGAGTTAATTTTTTATAAGTTTCGTATCTTTCTTTAAAGAACACTGCTGCACTTTCATTAAGGTTTTTAGCTCGTTCCGGAAAGATCTTTTGCAATCTTGCATAGCGATTTTCGGATTCCAAAAATTCCTGCACCGATACGGTTGGTTCTTTACTATCCAAGGTTAGCGGATTTTTACCTTCCAATTTGTTAAGTGGATTATAGCGATATAATAGCCAGTAACCTGCATCCACAGCTAATTTTTGATGTTTCTGACTATAGCTCATATCGAAACCATGATTGATACATGGCGCATAGGCAATAACAATAGAAGGTCCGGGATATGCTTCTGCCTCTTTAATTGCTTGCAGTGCTTGATTTTTATTAGCACCCATAGCAATAGAAGCAACATACACATAACCATAGCTCATAAACATCATTCCCAGATCTTTTTTATTTGTGTTTTTACCAGATTCGGCAAAACGAGCTATCGAACCAATCGGAGTAGATTTACTTGCCTGACCTCCAGTATTGGAATAAACTTCCGTATCCAACACGAATACATTGATGTTCTGATTTAAAGCCAGGGTATGATCTAAACCTCCATAACCTATATCATAAGCCCATCCGTCACCTCCGATTGCCCAAATTGATTTATCAATGAGGTAATCCTGAAGTTCCTGAACTTTTTTTAGCAGTTTTTTACAGCCCTCACAGGCAGTTTCTATTGCCTTAGGAAGGAGAGCTCTAATTTTATCGGCATTGGCTTTTGCCAGCTCATCCACTTTATCCCAATTATCAAGTGAATATTGAAGTGCAGTTTTCAGTTCTTCGTTAATATTCTTATCCAACAGTTCCTGCATTGCTTTTTGTAAAAGCTTACGGTGTGAACGAATTGCCAAGCGCATTCCAAAGCCATATTCTGCATTATCTTCAAATAAGCTATTCGCCCAGGCAGGACCTCTGCCGTCCTTATTTTTGCAATAAGGAATTGTGGGAAAAGTTCCACCCCAGATACTGGAACAGCCAGTGGCGTTAGCAATAATCATTCTATCACCAAAGAGCTGAGTTAATAGCTTGATATAAGGTGTTTCTCCACAACCTGCACAGGCACCTGAGAATTCTAATAAAGGTTGTTTAAACTGGCTACCTTTTACAGTTGCTTCTTTAAAATTGGCAAGAACATCGGTTGGTAGGGTTTCGAAGTATTCGTAATTTGATTGTTCACCCTTCTCCCGCTCTTCATCAATTGGGCTCATTACCAAAGCGCCTTTGGGACATTCATTTACGCAAACCTTACAGCTTTGGCAATCATCAATATAAACTTGAACCTTATATTCATAGCCGGGTGCACCGGTTGCTTTTAAAGTATTGAAGCTGGAAGGTTTATTAGTTAAATCTTCTTCTTTTACTAATTTAGCCCGAATTGCAGCATGGGGACAAACAAATGAACACTGATTACACTGAATACATTTTTCCGGCAGCCAATGGGGAACAGAGGGTGCAACTCTTCTTTTTTCCAGTTTGGCAGTTCCGGTCTCTACATAACCATCAAGAGGCATTTGGCTAACTTTTACTTGATCTCCTTGCTCGCGCATTACAGGTTCAATTACATTTAAGATAAAGTCATCAGCATCTTCGGGTACCAATTTCTTCAGTGGCATATATTTATCCGGTAAGGTTTTCGGAACTTCAATTTCCACTAAAGCCTCATTCACCCTATCTACAGCTTCCAAATTCATCTGAACAATATCTTCACCTTTACGGGTGTAGGTCTTTTTGATGGATTCTTTAATTAATTTTATGGCTTCATTGCGTTCTAAAACACCTGAAATAAGGAAGAACGCAGTTTGCATAGTAGTATTAATTCTTCCCCCCAAACCTACTTCTTCTGCAATCTTTAACCCATCAATATTGTAAAATCTGATATTTTTATTGATTATAGTTTCCTGCATCGGACGGGTTAAATTATAGAACGCTTCATCTCTGCTCCAATTGGAATTTAGCAAGAAGACACCATTTTCTTTTATTCCACCCAGTAAATCAAAGCGTCCGATAAATGCTTGATTATGGCAGGCTACAAAGTCCTCCTGAGCTACCAGATATTGGCTGTGAATAGGGGTTTTACCAAAACGCAAATGGCTACGAGTGATTCCGCCGCTTTTTTTGCTGTCATATTGAAAATAGCCCTGCGCATACATATCGGTATGATCACCAATAATTTTGATGCTGTTTTTGTTCGCGCCTACTGTTCCATCTGAACCTAAACCCCAGAATTTGCAAGAGATAGTGCCCTTGGGAACAGTATTGATAACTTCCTCAATCGGTAAAGAGAGATGAGATACATCATCATCAATACCTACTGTAAAACCGTGGAATCCTTTGTTTGCCAAGTGCTTATAAACAGCAAGAACCATAGAGGGGGTAAATTCTTTACTGGATAAACCATATCGGCCTCCGATAACATAAGTATCAGGACGGTTTTTCACTGCAGACACAACATCCAGATAAAGAGGTTCACCAATAGAACCAGGTTCTTTCGTTCTGTCTAAAACAGCAATTCTCTTTACGCTTTTGGGAATTGCCGCTAAAAAGTTTTCCACATTAAAAGGACGGTAAACATGTACTTTTACTAAACCTAATTTCATGCCGCGATTGGCGTTCAGCCATTCAATGGTTTCCTGAATAGTCTCACAGCTGCTTCCCATAGCAACAATGATGTCTTCTGCTTCCGGATGACCGGCATAATCAAATAGCTTATAGCTACGTCCTGTTTTGGCAGCTACCTGCTCCATCGTTTCAGCTATAATTTCAGGTGCCTTGGCATAATATAAATTGCTGGTTTCTCTACCCTGAAAATATACATCGGGTCCTTCCTGACCAACCTTCATCCGTGGCCTATCAGGACTTAAAGCATTTTTGCGAAATTCTTCTACTAAAGCAGGATCATTCAATTCAGCAATCGTTTCATAATCAATAACATCTATTTTTTGCAGTTCGTGGCTGGTTCTGAAACCATCAAAAAAGACCACAAAAGGTATCCGGGTTTTCATTGTAGCAAGTTGTGCTACCAAACCCAAATCCATTACTTCCTGAACACTATTACAAGCAATAAAAGCAAAACCTGTATTGCGAGCACTCATTATATCACTATGATCGCCAAAAATAGATAGAGATTGAGCTGCCAGAGACCTGGCTGTTACATAAAAAACAGTTGGTAACATCTCACCGGCAATCTTATGCATATTGGGTAACATCAACATTAAACCTTGCGAAGCAGTAAAAGTTGTTGTAACCGCACCTGCTGAGAGAGAACCATGAACTGCACCTGCAGCTCCAGCTTCACTTTGCATTTCAATAACATCTACTTTGGTGTCGTTAATATTTTTTCTGCCTTCTGATGCCCAAGCATCAACAAGCTCACCCATTGTGGAAGAGGGGGTAATTGGATAAATGGCAGCTACTTCAGCAAATGCATAAGCAATATGCGCCGCTGCAGTATTACCATCCATAGTGGCTTTGGTTTGTTTTGCCATTGGATAACTCCTTATATTTCATATTAATACAATATCTTTCTTTTTCTTGCATCATAATTGAACAAGGGTATTTCGTCAACCTAAATTGTGTAAACAGTTGGGTGGTAAAGGTTGGGTTTTTATAAAAAGTGGGTGGTAAAGGTAAAAAGTACTACTTCTTTTTATCCTTTCCAATCAGCTGCATATATATCAACCAAAATTGGAGGGATAACAGGAATGGTCTTATCGGCAATCAATAACCTGATATTCTTTTCTTGTACCTTTTTTGGCTTAGTGGCATTTATAATCTCTATTAGATTGGTACCAATACCCTTTACTGTCAAAACTGTGTTCATTACAAAAGTTTGTATGTAAAGTAGCCAGATCTTCCTGCGGTGAATCTGCTTCAATAAAACCCATATTATACTTTGGTTGGTTAAAAATATAATATGAATTTCCATATTATACTTTAAGTGGTCGAAAATATAATATGGGATTCCTAATAAATTTGTTGCACAAATCCAATTGGCTTTCCCGTTTCTCTTTTATGCCAACCTTTTAGACACTACCATCTCTTTTATCTTCTTTATTCAAAATCAAGAATTGCTTAGCTTTGTAACAACAAAAGCAAGTATTGTGCAATTCTAAGCACCTTTATATCCAGTTGGATTACTGCCTTCAAACTTATTATGTAAACTCCAAACTGATAAGGCAAATCTGGTTAATAAAGTTGAAATCATACTGACATCTTGCGTTCCCATCATTATCTCGAACAATAGGAATGGACATTCTTTTGGGGATTAAAACATACTTTTGTTTTGCTGATTTTTCTTCTCTGAATGTGCTAATCAGTTTATCCGCTATGACGGCAGATAGCCGACAAACATAGTCCTCACTGGAAAAGCAGGAAAATTCTGTGTTAATCAAGACGGCTTCAAAAAGTGAATTGACCCCGGAAGGGATCAAATCGCAGAGTTCTTTGATCTTCGTTTTGGGCACTTTCATCGTCTTTAAAATAGCAGAATAGATACTGATGGGCGTCCAAGATTCATACTCAGTAAAGGGCATTAAGTTAAAGTCCGAAAGTTGCTTACGAAGATGCTCCAATACATCGTTTAGCTTGTTATCCATCAAAGAAACCGTTATATGCTTGCTATTGGGTTCGGATTTGATCTTCATAGAGGTTGAATAACTGCTTAGCGCATCCACCACTCTTTGAACCGATAAATCACCATCATAAATAGGTATATAGCCATCTGTCACATTAATTTTGTTGGCTATTTCCAAGGTATTTTTGCTTAGCTGGCGAGGAAAATCAAAGAGCGATTTCATTTCCTTAGGAGTTTTGAAGTAATACTCATTGCAAGCAAAGCGTTTGGCATCTGGATGGCTGAAATCGATTCCTTTCCTGATACAATTCAAAGCATCGATAGAAATGGAATCTCTGCGTTCCAAATAGTGGCAATCATTGGTGAGCACCATAGGTATATTTGTTTCATAAGCCAGATTCATAAGTTTATACATAGCAAGCGCTTCGGAAGGTAAATTATGGTTTTGGATTTCGTAATAGTAATCCTCACCAAAGACCTCATAATACCAATCTGAAACCTGCCTGGCTTCCGCTTCTTTGCCTTCTAACAGTAAAGTGCAAAGCTCTCCCACCACACTGAAAGAAAGACAGATCAAATTCTGCGCATTATCTTTTAACTGGCTTTTTGTAATTCTGGGAGCATTCGGATCATTTATATAAGCCAAAGTGACCAGACGGCAGAGATTATCATATCCAGAGCCATTCTTAGCCAGTAGGATCACTGAAAAAACTCTGTCGTCACCTTCATCATTCCAAACTGCCATCTCCAAACCGATTATCGGTTTGATGCCTGCTTTAATGCACTGATGCCATAAACGAGATGCTCCAGCCAAACTATTTCGATCCGTGATAGCCACTGCCGGCATTTTATATTGCACTGCTTTTTGCACCAAATCATCAATAAAGCATGCACCATCCAACCAGCTGTATTCGCTGTGAATATGTAAATGCACAAAACTCATCAATCCTCCTCAGGGTTTATGCACACAGAGTACTTATCGCGTAACATATCAATATGTTCTTTTTGATTAGATTCCCATTGATTCCAAAGATCATTAAAGTTCAAATAATAGAAGTGCACATCAGTAGCACCTGATACTTTCTGCGAAAAATCTTCCAACTCCTTTTCAAGAACATCGTAAGGATGAATCTTGTTCCAGTCCTTGTTTTCAGGATGCCAATAAAGGTAAATGAGATTTTTTTCTGGTTTATTGCAGTTTATTATTCCAAAATAGTGTTTGATGATCTGAACCACATCAAAATATTGGTAAATCCCTTTTCCACTTGAATCCGTTACTGCATTAATAATGTCTATCCATGTACCAGTATAACCTTCTTGTTTAATTATATTTCTATAAGACCCTTGTAGCTTTTTATAGTTATTATTCCCTAAAAACTCACAGAATTTACATTCTATTGCCAGAACTTCTGTATTATTCTCTAACCACACATCTAAGTTTGGAAAACTATTATTTTTTGTTTTTGCTATATACTCAAATTCCATTGAAATAAAATTAGAGAAAGCATTACCATTGACTTCTACAGTAAGGTCACCCAGATGATCCTTCCATGGGGCAAATGTATTTACTACTAAGGCAGCTGAAGATATAATAGAATTAAACTTAGGGGCAGAACCTATTTTACTGCTCCTTAATTCTCCACCATGACCTTTCAGCAAATCACGGTAATATGAATCTTTTTTTACACATTTAAGAACATTCATTTCGTAATTACAGCAATATACATGCTTAAAAACCTTACTAAGTTTTGATTTTTCTTGAGGAACGACAGTTTGCTCCGTCTTTCCATTGAATTCTTTTAGTATAAGTGCCATCTCAACCATTTTGCGTGTTATTTCTTGTTTCATAATACCTCCTAAAACCCAATACTTTTGGTTATAATATTTGGCCATCGTGGTTCCAAATCATAAATTCTTTACCTCTTAAAAATAATGTTATAAAAGTGCGTTATATCTGTCAACAAAAGTATTTCATCAGTTTTCGCTTTCAAGTGGCTTTTCTATATCCAGTATGCATTGCGATACAATCAGTTATTGAAATTCCATATTTTACACTTACAGTAAAATGTGCCATAATCACGCTTCTCATATATAGCGGATTATTCTTCAATATAAAAAGCATCACTAGATCGCTAAGGCAAAACCATTGAGATTTACTTACGCCAGGAAAATTTACAACATATAAAAAAATTGTTTAGCCCTCTGCTTAATTTCGCTTTCAAGTTATCCATATACAGCTTGTCATCCACCCCATCTTCTCTCCTCCTAAACGATGGGTGGAGGAGGAGAGGAGCAGGAGAGGAGGACGGGTTGTTAGCAAGGGAATTGCAGTATCATTTTAAGTTTCAACCAGATAGCAAACTATTAAAATTAATCCTCTTCAGCAAAGACCACTTGTTTGCATCATTTTCATTGACAACTACCAACAGATTTAGAATATAAGATAAGAAAAAGGTAAAGATAAATGAAGAAAATATTAATGACAGCCATAAATAGCAGCTGGAGTCAATCCAATCTGGCTTTATACTATTTACGGGAAGTTATTGCCGATCTGCCATATAGGGTATTTATGCAGGAATGGACTTTAAAAGATCAATTGCTGGATGTGCTTTATGGAATTTATGTTCAAAATGCTGATGTAATATGTTTTTCTGCCTATATCTGGAATCGTCTTTATCTGCAGGAATTAATTCCTGAGCTGGTAAAACTTTTGCCAGAAGCAGTCATCGTAATAGGTGGTCCAGAAGCGGGAAATCTCACTTATCTGCAACGGGATAGATTTTACTTTATCCAAGGAGCTGGCGAAGGTAAATTTCGCTACCTGGCAGAAAACAACTTTTGCTTAAAAGAAGAAGAATTAACCCAGGCAAAGCATATTCCCTTGAAAGACATTCCTTTTCCCTATAGACAAAGTGACGCTGAATTTCTAAAAGGCAAATTGCTTTACTACGAGACATTTCGGGGCTGTCCTTTTGCCTGCATCTATTGTCTTTCAGCTAAAGATAAACGCTTTGAACTTCGCTATCATCCTGAAAATCAAAAAGATATGCAATGCCTAAAGAAAGAACTGGAAGCCCTAATTGCTTTAGAGCCAAGAACCATCAAATTCGTTGACCGCAGTTTTAATATTAACAAAAGGTTAGCACATTATATCTGGCAATTTTTTATCGAGCAAAATTGCCCTTGCGATGTCCATTTTGAAATCTATCCCGATTTGATTGAAGAAGAGGATATTGCCCTCTTGGAAAAAGCGCCGGAAAATAGAATCCGTTTGGAAATAGGCATTCAAACAATTAGTGCTGAAATTGCAGCACAAAGTGGCAGAAAATCAAATTGGGAAAAAGCAAAATGGGTTTTAAGAGAACTGAAAAAAAGAACTAAACTACGAGTTCATACTGACTTACTTGCCGGTTTGCCAGGAGAAAATTATTTCTCTATAATAAATGGTTTGAATGAGGTCTGTGCTACTCTTCCGGATGAAGTTCAGCTGGGCATCCTAAAAATTTTGCCTGATACATCTATGCAAGAAATAGCTATAGCATTAAACTATAAATGGCTACATCAGCCACCCTACCAATGTCTATCTTCCAATGCCCTCTCTTTTGAAGAAATGCATCAATTGGAGAGCTTTGCCAAACTTTTAAATCTGTATTGGAATAAAGGAGAACACAAAAAAGAGTGGCAAGAAATGCTGCAAAATCGTTCGGCTGCCGAAATTTTAACGGCTCTTCAGCAAAAACATAAAGAGCTGGGCTATGAACTACATTCTTTATCCAAAGCCAAAAGAGATGCTGTGATGGCAGAAATTGTGTAGCCGGAGCTCGCTGAAGCTCCGCAAGAAAGTGGAAAAGTGGAAAGGGGTCGAGAGGTCGAGAGGTCGAGGGGTCGAGGGGTCGAGGAGTCGAGGGGTCGAGAAGGCGTCCTCCGGCTACACAATAAATTATTGTCATTATTAACTATATGCACTTAAAAGTTAGATAAAGGCACAAGTTATCAAAGTGCTTTCGGACTCTTGTTTTACATCCTCTTAATCCTAAAATCCTAAAATCCTTGTTACTAAAATCCAATCTGCGTTATCTGCAAAATCTGCGTGAAAAACATATATTAAAAGCTTGTGGGCTTTTGGCGCAATTCAAAAAGGGCAGCAATATATTTTTCTGCCTGCGCAGGGATAACCTTAATCCCTTTATTCAAATCCTCAGGCTTAATAAAGGAGGGTTCAAACTTATTAGGAGCATAATTTTGCAAACTAATCAGCAACTTCTCCGCTTCATAATTCCAGAAAGGAATTTCTGCGCTATTGGGATGAATCCAGTTCAGCTTATACATTAAACGCATCAATTCATTGATAACGATGGATTTAGCAGGATTGGCACTTTTAGTTATCTGCGCTAAATCACTTAGTGAAGTTCCTTCTATTTCCAGAAAGCTGGGAGCCGGAATTAATAAATCCACGGGTGCAGTTTCATCCTGGAAATTCATTATGGCAATGCTGAATTTTGCCTGATTAGCCAAAGCAGGATATACACCCCAACCTAAAACGAAATCAGCAACTTTTTCAGAAAAATCCGGCTTCATAGCTAAAAACCCCAGATGATTACGATAATCCGTAGAAACCAGTATATTCTCAGTTCCTATTTTAGAGGCAAAACACCATAAATTATATGCCTCCTGTTCAGTAATCCGATTTTGATTATAGACAAAGAGTGTCTTCTGGGTTGCCTGAACTTCTTGCAAATTGGCATAGTTAGCATCGGCAAAACGACGGTAAGGGCTTTCCGGATAATTTACCAGAACTAATTTCTTTCCTTTCCTTTGCTGTAAGCGGATTAAAGAGGATAGAACCTGATTTAATTCTCCATAAATAACATATTCATCATAATTTTCCAGAATTTTATAGGGTTCACTTTCTGGTTTTAAGGATAGGAAAGAATCGCTAAAATAAGCAAAGGCAGGATTGGCACAAAGCTTAGTTTCATATTTATCGGCAACCCTTTGCAGCATTAGCATTTCTTCCAGAGAAATGTGAGGGCTTATTTCAAAGCGTTGGGAATTGCACAATGCTATTTTTTCAGCTATAAGAGAAGCTGCTTCTTGCCAGCTAATTTCTTTAAAATAACCATTTTGCTTTAGCAGGGGAACATTCAATCTATCTTTGTCATAAAGACCTTGCCAGCCGAAACGACCTTTAAAACATAAATTCTTACCATTAAAACCAGGTTCTTTTTGCGAGGTAGTAATTTTGGTAATAGTTCCTGCTTGAGTTTCGGTTTGAATTACACAACCAACTCCACATAACGCACAATTTTGCAATGAGATATCTTTGGGATGAGGATTGAATTTATAGTGCATATTTCTTTCCGTTAAAGCACCCACCGGACAAACATCTATGCATTTTCCACAGGAAAGACAGCTGGTTTTGGTTAAAGAATCACCAAATTCGGGAGCTACCATTGTTCCAAAACCTCTATAAATAAAGCCTAAAACTGCTGGACCTTGAATTTCGGCACAGGTTCTAATACAGCGTCCACAATTTATACACTTATTGGCATCGCGCACAATAAAGGGATGGCTGTAATCAATCGGATGCTTATTAATACCCCCCAAAAAGTGAGCTGGATTTACTAAATAGTCAGTACAATATTTTCGCAAAGAACAGGTCTCATTTACAAAACAACCACATTCCAAACAGCGTTTTGCTTCATTGATGGCATCTTCTTCCAAAAAGCCAAGTTCCACTTCCTTAAAACTATTTTTTGCTTCTCCCAAAGGTAATTCTGGCATTTCTTTCCGCTTTTTTGGTTCAAAAATAGAATACTCTGCAGGACTGATATCTTTCACGCTTTTAGCTTTTTTACTGTCAAAAGGAATAAGCTCTGCAACTATCTCTCCTGTTGCTAAATAGTTATCTATTGCCTTAGCGGCAATTCTTCCATCGGCAATTGCTTCGATTGCAGTGGCGGCACCTCTTCTAAAATCACCTCCGGCAAAAACATTTTCCAAGCCTGTAAACATAGTTGTTTCATCTACAATAGCCGTTTGCCAACGCGAAATGGGCAATACTTTATCCGCAACATAGTTTTTCTCTTCCGTAAAGATATCCACCTCAGGAACTTGGGAAATAGCAGCAATGATACTATCGAAGGGCAGTTCAAAAAATTCACCGGTGGGCTCGGGTCTTTTTCTTCCGCTTTTATCAGGTTCGCCTAAACGCATTTTTTCTATTTTTACGCTGGTTAAATGTCCACCTTTACCAATATATTCAATAGGATTGGCAAGGTAGAAAAATTTCACGCCTTCATTTTCACAGGCAACAATTTCACTTGCTTCAGCAGGCATTTCAGCTTTCGTTCTTCTGTAAATGACGGCAACTTCACAACCCTTTCTAATAGCGGTTCGGGCACAATCAACAGCTGTATTTCCTCCTCCTACGATGGCTACTTTTAATCCTAAATTGGGTGAATTGCCTAAGGCGTGTGCCTTCAAAAAATCAACCCCTAAAAAGCAACCATCCAAATCGCTACCTTTCACAGGCATTGGAACTGCTTTTTGAGCTCCGATGGCAAGATATACGGCATCATAACTATCTGCCAAGTTTTGCAAATAAATATCTTTACCCAGTTGTTTATTATATTCAATCTGCATTCCATTAGTACACATCAATTCAATTTCAGCATCCAGAATATCTTTCGGCAAACGAAATTCCGGAATTCCATAACGAAGCCAACCTCCAGCTTGAGGAGCTGCTTCATAAATGATAACTTCATAGCCCCAATTGGAAAGAAAATAGCCACAGGTAAGTCCGCTGGGTCCAGCTCCGATAATGGCTATTTTTTTGTTTTTTGTGGATAGCTTTTCGGGAACATAATTCCACACATCTTCATTATCCACATCGGCAGCATATCGTTTTAACTGACGAATAGCAATACTTTCATCCACAATTTGTCTGCGGCATTCTTTTTCACAAAAAGCGGGACAAATCCTTCCGATGGAAAGAGGCATCGGCAATTTTTCCTTAATTACTTTTACCGCTTCGTGATATTTACCATTGGCAATTAAAGAAATATAGGTCTGAATATCAACTTGATCGGGACAGGCAATTGTGCAGGGGGCAACGCAATCTGCATAATGATTGGAAATCAGCAATTCCAAAGCCATTTTGCGTGCTCGGGTTATTTCTTCGCTATTGGTTATTATCTCCATCCCTTCCGAAATAGTAGTTCCGCAGGAAGTTACAAATCCCTTTCTGCCTTTTACTTCTACCAAACATACCCAACAGGAACCGTAAGGATTCAGTTCTTCATCATTACATAAAGTAGGAATATCAATATTATGCTGTTGGCAAAGTTCCAGAATAGAGATTCCGGCTTCCGCTTTCACTGTTTTTCCGTTTAAAATTACTTCTATCATTTCCACCGCTCCTATTCTTTTACTACCGCTTCAAATTTACAGGCATCAAAACAAGCTCCACATTTGATACATTTCTCTAAATCAATTGTATGCACCTGTTTCACCTTTCCGGAAATACAGGAAACGGGACATTTTCGAGCACAAAGAGTGCAGCCGATACATTTATTGGGATCAATTTTATAGGTTATTAAAGCAGTACAAACACCTGCGGGACAGCGTTTATCTACAATATGAGCTAAATATTCATCCTTAAAATAACGCAAGGTGGTTAGAACAGGATCAGGAGCTGTTTGTCCCAAACCGCAAAGTGAACCCTTGATTATATTTTCTGCCAATTCTTCCAGGTTGTTTAGGTCTTGCAATTCTCCTTTGCCTTCCGTGATACGAGTTAAGATTTCTAACATTCGTTTGGTTCCAATACGGCAAAAAGTACATTTCCCACAGGATTCATTTTGAGTGAAATTTAGAAAAAACTTGGCTACATCAACCATACAAGTTCCAGTATCCATAACTACCATTCCCCCGGAACCCATAATTGCCCCTGTGGCAGTGATAGAATCATAATCTACTATGGTATCAATTTTTTCGGCAGGAATACAACCCCCGGATGGACCTCCCATTTGCACAGCTTTGAAAGGTTTGGAAGTTTTCATTCCTCCCCCAACCTTATAGATTATATCTTTAAGAGGGATCCCCATAGGGACTTCTATTAATCCACTACCAGCAATTTTACCTGCTAAGGCAAATACTTTAGTTCCGGGTGATTTATCTGTTCCATATTTTCTATATTCATTGGCACTGTGCATAATTATCCAGGGGACATTTGCCCAGGTTTCTACATTATTAATATTGGTAGGCTTTCCCCAAAGTCCTTTTGCAGCAGGATATGGGGGACGCAAAGTAGGCATACCTCTTTTACCTTCAATGGATTGCATTAAAGCAGTTTCTTCTCCACAAACAAAAGCACCGGCACCTTCCTTGATATGCAAATCAAAACTGAAAGAACTGCCCAATATATTTTTTCCCAGGTAGTTCTTTTTTTCTGCAGCGGCAATTGCAGTTTTTAAATGTTCCAAAGCCATTGGATATTCTGCTCGGCAGTATATATAACCTTCATTAGCACCAATAGCATAAGCACCAATTATCATACCTTCAATCACGGAATGAGGATCGCCTTCCAGAGTACTACGATCCATAAAAGCACCTGGATCACCTTCATCAGCATTGCATATAACATATTTTTTAGCGGATACTTCTTTAGCACAAAGTTGCCATTTTACTCCTGTAGGGAAACCAGCTCCACCGCGTCCTCTTAAACCCGATTTTTTGATTTCGTCAATGATGGCGTCTCTATCCATACTTAGTGCTTTTTGTAATGCTTTATAACCATCTCGGGCTTCATAATCCTCAATACATTCCGGGTCTATTATCCCACAATTCCGTAAAACGATGCGTTGCTGATTAGCCAAAAGATCATTATGTCTACTCGGTAGCTTTTCTGCTAAAATGATATTCTCAGCAGGAGCTTTTCCTGCTATATAATCTTCCAAAATACTGATAATTGTTTCTGGTCGAGCTTTTCCAATATGAATGGAGCCAAGTTCAGAACCTTCAAACTGTACGATCGGTTCTTCAAAACACATACCAATGCAAGCAGTCTTCTTTAATGTAACAGGTTTATCATTTTCTTTAAGATATTGTTTTAGTGCATTATATACTTCTTTTGCCCCAGCAGCTACACCACAACTTGCCAAACCTACTTTTACGATTATATTATTCATTAGATGTCTCGCTTATATATTGATGTAAAATAGCAGGAATTGCTTCCGGAACCAGTTTGCCATAAGTTCTATCATCGATCATAATTACGGGTGCCAAGGAACAACATCCTAAGCAGGCAACTTCCATTACTGTAAATTGTCTGTCGGAAGTTGTGTTTTCACCTTCCGAAAGCTGCAACGCATCCACTACTGCTTTTTTGATTCCATCTGCATCGGAAACATGGCACGCAGTCCCTTTACAAACGCGGATTAAGTGTTTACCCTGTGGTTCCAAACGAAACATAGAGTAAAATGTTGCTACTCCAAAAATCTCCGCAGCAGGTATTTGCATTTTTTCTGCTAAATATTCCATTGTTTCTCTGGATAAAAAACCCAGTTCATTCTGTGTCTCTTGTAACAAAGGTATCAGAGAACCTTTTTTCCCTTGATAGGTAGTTATAATTTTATCTAAACGCTTTAAGACATTATTCATATCCAAACCTCTATTTCTCCATATGTATCAGACATTACTCCAAGGTAAACCATGTTTTGTAGCAACCCATATTTTGACGGGGCAGGATATGTCAAACAAAAAAGGTATACAAATAATCTAAAGTAAGCACAGGATTGTTTATTACGCTATATCCTATCATCAAGATAATTATTTCTTTATTCATTTTGTGGAGAAGATAAGAAGAATTACTGTAACTCTTTTAGGCATCGATGTTATTTTATTCCAGGTTTGCTGTTTAGCATTATCAATCCTTACCTGCTTTATAATCGATAACAATGCTAATAATTAGCGAACAGATCTCTAGTCAGACTAGGGAATCGTGAGAGGATTTACTACAGAGCAAGTGTTTATTATGCTTGCATTCCTACAGACATATTACACAGCTAATATTCGGCATTTATATGAAAACATTAATGGCTACTATAATAATCCCAGCCCCAAGAAAAGACATAAAAATTGTAGCAGACAACCTCAACTATAATGAGCGGAAAGAGGGAGCTTAGTTTTTACAAACCTCAAATTCCCAACTGGAAATATAGTTTATTCTTTATAACGAGGGTGGCCTTTTTTATATGCTTCCTTGATATCTTCCATTGATATATGGGTATATACTTCTGTTGTAGAGAGAAGTGAATGCCCCAACAGTTCTTGAATAGCTCGTAAATCGGCACCTCTGGAAAGTAAATGTGTGGCGAAACTATGTCTTAAAGAATGCGGGGAATAGCCCTTAGCCTTAGCTACCAGTTCAAAATATCGTTTTAGAATGATATCCAACTGCTTTGTATCGAACGCTTTGCCGCTTTTAGTTAAAAATAGTAAATCGGGGCTATTTTCCTGGGCGAACTTTGGGCGAATCTTTAAATAGTTATATATGGCTTCTCTGGCATAGGAACCCAGGGGGACAATTCGCTGTTTATTACCTTTTCCTGTAACCCGAACCAGGCCTCTTTTTAAATCTATATCCTGTAAACGGATGCCAGCAAGTTCAGAAAGACGCAGACCTGAAGAATATAAGGTTTCTAAAATTGCCTTATTTCTAACACCATACCGATTGCTGGTATCTGGAATTGAAAGCAGAGTTCTTACTTCTTCTTCGGTAAAGCATTTGGGCAGAGGGACTTCATATTTGGGGCGTTTGATTTTGTCCATCGGGTTATTTGAAATAAAGCCGCTTTTTTTGCAAAACTTGAAAAAAGAATTTAGAGCTGCACTTTTACGCGCTAGAGAACGATTGCAATCTGGCTTTTCATTCAAATAGCGCAAAAAATCGCGAATATTCAGAACAGTTATTTCCGGCAAAGTAACTATTCCATTTTCAAAAAAACGCTGAATATAGGTGTAAAACTGCTCTAAATCCAATTTATAGGCACTAATCGTCTTTTCGGATTTACCTTCTAAAGCCAGATAGTTGCAAAAATCATCTATATACTTTTCCATAAGGCCATTTTTTACTTGCCTTAAAACTTGTCGAGTAAAAAATGGTATTAAAGTAAAAAGGGGAGGATTTATGAACCAATATATAGATAATTCCGCCAAAATTGGGAAAAATGTAACTTTCGGTTATAATGTAGTTATAATGGAAGGAGTTCAAATTGGAGATGATTGCTTAATAGGACATAATGTTGTTATTCATCCGGATACAAAAATCGGTAATTCCTGTAGAATTGATGATGGAACGATTATTGGGAAAAAACCACTCTCTTCTCCACGCAGTATTTTTAGTGTGTCCACCAATCTTAAAGCTGCCGAAATTGGAGATTTTTGCCAAATTGGCAGCAATGCTGTTATCTATTGTCAATGTAAAATAGGTAACCATAATTTAATTGCTGATCTGGCTACTATCCGTGAAAATGTTAGTATAGGTGATTTGAATATTATCGGCAGAAATGTAGCTATCGAAAACTATGTAAAAATCGGAAACCGAAATAAGTTCGAAACTAATTGCTATATCACTGCCTATTCTGAAATTGGAAATTATTGTTTTGTAGCTCCTTGCGTGGCAACAAGTAACGATAATTATATGGGGCGCGATATAGAACGATATAAACACTTTAGAGGAATTACAATGATCGATGGTTCAAGGATTGGTCTTAATGCTACAATCCTTCCCGGAAAAACAATAAACAGCGATGGAACTGTAGCTGCTGGAGCAGTTGTTACCAAAGATGTTCCTGTGGAAACTGTTGTTGCTGGAAATCCAGCAAAACCTATGCGCACAGTACCTGAAACCCAATTAATGAAACATAATCTGGATATACAATGAAAACACTAATAATTATCCCTACTTACAACGAAATTGAAAATATTGAACGCCTCCTGGAACAGGTGCTTTCTAAAAGTGACTCAATTGAAGTATTAGTGATAGATGATAATTCTCCTGATGGCACAGCTTTAAGAGTGAAATTTATGCAAAGCACAAATCCGCGGATACATTTACTTCAGCGTCCAGGGAAAATGGGTCTCGGTTCTGCTTATGTAACCGGTTTCAAATATGCATTGGAACAAGGTTACGATTTTATAATGGAAATGGATGCTGATTTTTCTCATAATCCAGATGATATACCGCGCTTGTTGGAAGCAGCCCAAAAATATGATTTAGTTATTGGTAGTCGCTATTGCGAAGGGGTAAATATTATTCACTGGCCTTTCAAACGATTATTAATTAGCTACTTCGCCAGTAAATATGTGCGCGTAATAACTGGAATGCCAATTAAAGATCCTACCGGAGGGTATAAGTGTTTTCGGCGTAAAGTTCTGGAAAGTATAGATTTGGACAAAATCCTATCTGACGGCTATGCCTTCCAGATAGAAATGAATTTCCGAGCTTGGGTGAAGGGTTTCCATCTAAAAGAAATACCAATTATCTTTACCGAACGCATCAACGGCGTATCAAAAATGAGCCGAAAAATCGTTTGGGAAGCTGCCTGGATGGTTTGGCGTTTACAAATTATGAAAGTTCTGGGTCTTATAAATAATAAATAGGGTGTTATGATGAAGAGATTTACTCTGTTCAGTATATTGCTACTGCTTTGTTTAACCCTTTCTGCAATTACTATCCCCCGAGTTTATGTGCAAAAACTAACTCTCGAAAATGATAAAAACCCTTTGATAACTCGTGAACAAGATAAAAGTGCTAATGAATATATCCTTAAGGCCTGGATTAATACCCGCCCGGATGAAATTGTCAGTACTGAAACTCATCCGATTCATACTATTGCTGTTAAACAAGTTGGAGATGGAAATAAGTTTCCTTTTATGGTGATTACCAGTTTGCAACTTGGTAATTTTAAAAGCCAATGGCAAGCCGGAGAAGTTATCTATATGGAAATAACACATATAAAAACAGGACAAAAAAAGACCTGGACCCAGCCCATCCCCGAAGGCACAAACTTAATTAAAATGCTGGATAAACCTGTTGTTATCCCACCCTATACTAAAAAGAAAAAATAAACTATGCTGGAAAGAATAAACGACCCCGATCAATTGATTGAAGATATAGAACTGGATAGAGCTTTACGTCCGCGCTCTTTAAAAGAATTCATCGGACAAACACATATTAAAGAACTTTTAGATATTAGTATCAAAGCTGCCAGACTACGCGGTGAATCCCTTGATCATATTTTATTATATGGACCTCCCGGTTTAGGAAAAACTACCCTGGCTGGCATTATTGCTTATGAATTAGGGGTAAATATCACTACCTCCAGCGGACCGGTTATTGAAAAACCTTCTGATTTGGCTGGTATTTTAACTAATTTACAAGGGCATTCAGTCCTTTTTATAGATGAAATTCATCGCTTGTCCCATGTGATTGAAGAATATATCTATCCTGCTATGGAAGATTTTGAGATGGAAATAATTCTGGATAGCGGTCCCAATTCCCGCACTCTAAAAATACCATTGGAACAATTTACTTTAATTGGAGCCACTACCAGAGCTGGTTTATTAACTCCCCCTCTTCGAGATAGATTTGGAATTGTGCTTCGTTTGGATTATTACGATCAGGAATCCATAGCACATATTATTCGTCGTAGTGCAAAACTATTGAATATTCCAGCTGATAATGATGGCATTAATGAAATTGCCAGACGCAGTAGGGGCACTCCCAGAATTGCCAATCGTTTACTTAGACGTGTGCGTGATTATGCTCAAATAAAAGGCAACGGAATTATTACTCTAAATATTGCTTTGGCTGCTTTACAAATGTTGCAAGTGGATAATGCCGGTTTGGATGAAATGGATAAACGCATCTTAACTACTATTATCGAAAACTATAATGGAGGCCCTGTAGGTATTAAAACAATTGCTACTGCCGTTGGAGAAGATTCCGGAACTATCGAAGAAATCTTTGAACCCTATTTAGTGCAACAGGGCTTTCTGGAACGCAGCCCTCAAGGTAGAAAAGTTACTTTTAAGGCATACCGCCATTTAGGTTTAACTCCCCTTACTGAACAGACAGAGATTTTCTAAAAGAGAAAAATGCACGCAAAAATAGTTAAAAGTGGAGTTCGTTGGACTCTTGCAACCACTATTTTACGCAGAGGAATCAGTTTGATTCTTTTCATCTTTCTGGCTAAATGGTTAACGCAAACTGATTTCGGTATCTATCGTAGCTTTTCAGCAATTTTGGCGTTGCTTACTTATCTAACTCATTTTGGGCTTGATTATCTGTTCCTAATTTCCAAGAGCAAAGAACGCATAAACTTCCTGGCTCTTCTGCAAACAGGACTTTTTGTTTCAGCTGTTATTACCATTCTGCTAATCTTTTTTGGAAAAACTATCGGAACTTATTATAACAGTGCTGAACTTGGCAGAATTCTCACTTATGGCGGGGGCTTAATTTTTGTGGAATCCCTAAGAAGGATAGCTCGCGTTTATGCTCAAAAAAGATTTCAGTTCAAAGAGTTGGCAATAGCGGAAACACTTAATGTTTTCATCTATTCTTTGCTCTGCTTGGGTATTATCTATTTTTGGCGAAAGGCCTGGGTTTATATCCTTTTATTTTATATCGGCAATTTAGGTGAACTTATTTATCTATGCATCAAGCTACCTCCTTTACCAGCAACTTTACAGAAACAGGTTTTTAGTTTTAAGTGGCTAAAACACTCTTGTGCCTATTTTAAGCGTAACTTTCAATTTTTGGGAATAGTAAGTACGATAAATCTGTTACAGTCTTATTCCATCAATGCTCCTGTCCTTTTTTTAGGAACTATGGTAGAACCAGCTTTGATGGGAGTTTATTTTTTTGCATCGCAACTAATTGCAATTCCTATAGGGATGCTTAATACTTCTCTTTCGCAGGTATTTTTTCCAGTTCTAGCTCAGAGTGAGACTGCAGCAAGTGTTTCTGGCATAAGGCATTACACTGCTATTGTTCTGAAAATAGGGATACCTGCACTAATTTTTTATGCGCTTATTTTGCAATATCTGGTTCCTCTTATATGGGGCGATAAATGGCTCTCGGCATTGCCTTTGGTTCTCTATTTAGTCCTTTTTTATGGAACAAGTATGTTGCATAATCCAATTAGTGGCATTCCCTATATTTGTAGAAAACCTCAATGGGAATTGCTTTGGAATATTGTTACTTTAGGTTTGCGTATTATAGCTCTGTTTTTGGGAATGAAAGTTTCTTTCGCTTTTGCCATTTTATTATTTTGCATTGTGAGTGCATTTATGCATCTGGCTTTTTATTATTTGTCGTTAACTCTGTTAAAAGCAAATTTGTGGCAAATAACAATTGACCTTATATCTAATTTGCCGGTATTGATTTTAATTGCCTTTGGCTGCCTTTATCTATGGAAGTTTTCTGTGATATTTCCGCTTTTAACTTTTGTGGGTTATGGATTGTATCTATTTTTGGCGGAAAAAGATACTTTAAAAGAAGTGCTTTCTCTGGCTATAAAATAGCCCTAAGATTATGCAAATTATAATTTTAGAAACAAGGATTATAGGATATCAAGATTTATTATAAACACAAAATATGACTTCTGGCTTGCTGATGGGGCGTAAAGAAAACAATACCCCCCTTTTTAATAAGTTAAATTACTAAGGAAAAAGTAATATTCTACTTCTGCAATTCATCAGAGATTTTCCTCTGAGTATAAATCCGCATAAGGAAGCCACATAGTTTATGGACTTAATCAGCAACTGAACCGCCGAATAAAATCATTCTAAAAACAGGTAAGCACAAGGTCTGTTGACAAACTTCGGTTTATTTGCCCAGCAAAAAATGGTAAGCTCTTTT